>Ga0194122_10000143_pt1 | contig 108816 bp, 108 predicted proteins | sample TA2MahCa10mmetaG_FD_155487 | JGI IMG/M metagenome (GOLD analysis project Ga0194122, IMG submission 155487) | Freshwater microbial communities from Lake Tanganyika, Tanzania - TA2015021 Mahale Deep Cast 10m | ecosystem: Environmental > Aquatic > Freshwater > Lake | place: Tanzania: Lake... | reverse complement strand
AAGAAGCGATCCGGGCTGCTGCCCCCGCCGCGCAGGACATGACCCAGCGCAGAGCATCGCGCGGGAATCCCTTGTCAGCGGAAGAGCGCGCGAAGAACGCCACCAAATCACGCGGGCGGGCGAAGGGCGAGCATCCGCTGCTGATCATCAAGCGGATTTTTGGTTTCACTCAAGTCCGCTATCGGGGCCGGGCGAAGAACGCGACGCGCTTTGCGGTTCTCTATGCGCTTGCCCATCTCTACATAGCGCGGCGTGTTTTGATGCGATACTGTCACGCCTGACGGGCGAATTGCGTCTGAAAGAGGGGAAAGACACCCCATTCCACCCCGAAAATGGGCAGGGAAGCGATCAACATTGGCGGGAACCTCAACGGGATCACCGCGATCACGAAAAATCAACGCTAATTGCAGGGTCGGCCAGGGGTTTCTTAACTTATTTCTTCTCGTGGTAGAAGATGAGCGTCGATTAACCCTTACGTATGAAAGTTTCCTGGGGGAATGTTCGATGCAGACTTGGTCCTTGGTGGCGCAGGTCACGGCTTGTGAGGGGCCTAATTGCGGCAAGGATACATCAGGTGGGACTTTTCGCCGGGATGATTGGATACCTATTGAACCGTCGCAACTCACCGGGAATCTCGCTGAAGTCTTTTCGGGGATGCCGCTAACGGACGCCAAGCGGGCAATCCGGAACAATTCGGTATACGATGATCGGGTGACGATTACTGATCGGGGCTGGGCCGCCGCCGAATATATTATCGCGCCATGCGCCTATTTCGATATTCAGCCTTTCAACCAATTGGGCTCGAGGGAGCAGTTTGAAACTTGGACTCACGAACGCTTTCCTCAAGCAAAGGATGTGGAGTTTTTGGATGTCATCCCCGTTACCTATCCACATACCACCACACGCGGCTACGCGACGATCGTCGTGGTGACCAATCAACAGGATCGGAAATTCCGCTGCGCCTTGTCCTATGTCGGTTATGGCGGGCCAAAGCATTCCCCAACTTCGACGGATATCTTCCGGTTGGAGGAGCTGAAATCCACTCTGCAAATCGGCTTCTGCACCGTCGGCGGCACAACGACATCGCTTAATCAACGCATACAGCGGGTGGCGTTTTGAGTGAGGCAAGCGCCGGTATTCGACTCCTTTGAAACTTAAGCGGGGGATTGGCTGGGGCGGGTTGCACCGATTGCCATGCCTGCACGCGCCGCAGCGCCGCCGCAGCAACTTCGTCCCCCACGCCTTCTTCTTCGAGGAAAGTGTCCAGGCTGAAACCGGTGTGTTTTTTCGGCGCTGACATCAACGTTGCTTTGGCGAAATTTGCTTTGCGCAGCAATAGGCCCGGCGGCGTTTCTTGAATGTAGGATAAATACCGCATGAAGGGCGCCGTAGAATCGGGTATACGTAACCCATGGATTCGAACAGCGCTCTCCGCTCCCGGTTTCGTTGCTGAGCATGGCGGGGCAATACCTCACCGCCGTCTTCAAACTGCGCCCCTCGCGCCACAAGGCCGCGATCATGGAAAGCGCGCGCGTCAGGGCTGAAGCAATTTTCTAGGATATCCTGGCGCAGAAACGCCCCAAGGCGGATGCCATCGCCGCCGAGGCCGACAAGAAAGCCCGCTGCGACCAATCCCGGGCGCTGGAACAGGAAATCAACCGCCTGGTGATCCGTGATGCCACTAAGGCCGGGCTGAATGAACCCATCGCGCAAGGGCTTGGCCGCGATATCGCCATGGCGATTGGTTCCTATATCGAACTCCGCGCCGGGGGGCAGGAAGCGGGATAACCGGCGCGCGTCACAACAACCGAAGCAGACCACGCCGCAGCACTTGATGCGCTGGCCCTTGCCACAACGCGGGATAATGAAAATGCGGCGCGGGATGTGCTGGGCCGGGTGGCGCACAAGCCGTGGCCAAGGCCGCTTACCATCGCCCGCGCGCGGGATGGGCAGATCATTTGCAAGGGGCCGAATGGTGCTCTTGCGCCGGTGCTGAAAATCATGCGCGCCACCGACGCAAAGGCGCGGCCCGCGCAGATTGCGCCGGGCATGGAAGCCGCCACCGGGGAAGTCTTCAAGGGCGGTGTTTCCAAAACCCGGATCATCCTGCCGCTGGTGTGTTCCCTTTAGCATCAGAACAAGTTTCTGTCGGGCAAGACCATCCTCCGTTCCGGGTTGTTGCTGCGCCGGGGCGATGAATGGTTTTATTGTGCACAATTCGAAATGACCGCCCGAAAGGCCGCCCTTTCCGAAGCGCGGCTTGGTGTGGCTAGGGGGATCGTCAATCCCGTGGCGCTGAGTGTGGTGGCCGGTGATGGGCGCATCCTGCGGGTTTCCGAACCACTCGGAGAGAAAGTCAGCGCCAGTATTACGGCAGCGGATCGGCGGCGGCCCGCGGAAGAAGAGCGGCGCGGCGCCACCAGCCACCGGCATGTGGAGCGCGTGGACCAGGCGCTGCATCTTTTGGCGAACCGCATTGTGGCGGAAGCCAAGGCGTATCGCGCGCAGGTGGTAGTGGAAAAGCTGGATGGCTTGAAGCGCACCATTACCGAAGCCCGGCCCAAGGGAGCGCGGCACGGCGGTTGGCGGCGCCATTTGAAAAAGGCGCAGCTTGGCAAGTTGGAAGCGCTGCTAGGTTATAAATTGAAACTGGCAGGCTTGGCCGCCCCGCGTGATGTGGTGGCCGGCGGCACCAGCCAAACCTGCCCGGCTTGCGCGGCGCGTGATGCGAAAAACCGGCCAAGCCAGAAAAGTTTTTGTTGCATCGCCTGCGGTTTTTCGGCGCATGCCGATAGCGTGGGGGCAGTGAATATCGCGCGCCGAGGCGTGGCGATGATAGGAATAACGAGGGGCGATAAACTCGCGCCTTGTGAACAGGACAAGGTTGCGCGGCTTAGGCTGCGTGACGATGGCGGTCTTGGGCCGTTGGCGGCGCATGCTGCTGGCGGGTTCGTTGCTGACCGCGCTTCTACGACCAAGGGCGTATCGTCCCCGCAAGGGGAGTTACCCGGCCTGGAGCAGAAAACCACCCATGGCGGCCAAAACGCGCGCAGGGGCATATTCGCAGCGCGGGACGCCACATTTTTCAGAGGTCAAAACGGGAGAAAACCATTGCGCGGCAGGGGCGTTACAGATGATCCACCCCGCAGTGACCCTGAATTTGTGGAGTGGTCGCAACTCTGACTATCCATCCCGATCGAAGCAATGGGCTGCTGTGACCCTGAGTTTGTGGGGTGGCTGCACGTTAAGCGTTTTATCCATCGAATAACTAAACCCTTGGCGGGGTCCGGGGTAACACTGTTACCCCGGCGGGGGCTTGGAGGCAGCGCCCCCGATCCACCTCCTCGCGCCACGCTTGACGCCCCACCCCCCCAGCGCGTAAGTGCTCGCCTCGCGTCGCGAGGCGCCAGCCCCCTTTGCCCAGGTGGCGGAATTGGTAGACGCGCAGGTTTCAGGTACCTGTGGCCGCAAGGCTGTGAAGGTTCGAGTCCTTTCCTGGGCACCAGTTTTTCTCTTGCTCAAGCGGCGCGACCAATGGGTTCCACCTTATTCTCCCATGCCGGCGTGACCATCCGGCTTCATCGCAATGACCTGCCGGATGGCCTGGATTTGGGCCGTGTGGTCGCGATTGATACGGAAACCATGGGCCTCAACCCGCATCGGGACAGGCTTTGCCTGGTGCAGTTATCATCGGGCGATGAGTCGGCGCATCTGGTACAAATCAGCCCAACCTCCCTTGGTGGGCGTGGAGCGGATGCGCCCAATCTCAAGAAATTATTGGCTGATCCTGCGGTGACGAAGCTGTTTCACTTCGCGCGGTTTGATGTTGCGGTGCTCTATCATGCGCTTGGTGTCATCACCGCGCCGGTGATTTGCACCAAAATCGCCGCCAAGCTGGTACGGACTTTTACCGATCGGCATGGGCTCAAGGATTTGTGCCGGGAATTGCTGGGGGTGGAAATTTCCAAGCAGCAGCAAGCCTCAGATTGGGGTGCGGCGGAACTCACCACAGAACAAATGGCCTATGCCGCTTCTGATGTACTGCATCTTCATGCGCTTTGGGCGCAGCTCGAAGGCTTGTTGAAGCGCGAAGGCCGGCTGGATTTGGCTGAGGCTTGTTTCCGCTTCCTGCCGGCGCGTGGGCGGCTTGATCTGCTGGGTTATGAGGACCCGGATATCTTTCATCACTGATCCCTGTTGGCATTTTTTTTGCATGGCGACGTCCAGAATTTATTGACCCGTAGGGTTCCGCGACGCATACAGGGTGGCGTGAACGACCTTGCCAACCACCCAGACTTGACCGAAGGCCGCCGCGTGCTGGCGCTTGAAGCGGACGCCTTGCGCGCGCTGTCCGATAGTCTCGATGCGCGCTTTGTCCGGGCGGTTGAATTGCTCGCGAGTGTGACGGGCCGCATTGTTGTCTCCGGCATGGGAAAATCAGGCCATGTGGCGCGCAAGATTGCCGCGACCATGGCTTCCACCGGCACGCCTGCGCTGTTTCTCCACCCGGCCGAAGCTTCGCATGGCGATTTGGGGATGATCCTGGCCGGTGATGCGGTGCTGGCCTTGTCCAATTCCAGGGAGACGCCGGAATTGGCGGATTTGATCTTGCATTCCCGCCGTTCCAGCTTGCCGTTGATTGGCATTGTGGGCCGCGCGGGAAACGCGCTCGCTCGCGCTGCTGATGTGGCGCTGGTCTTGCCGGCAGCGGCTGGGGCCTACCCGATGGGGCTCGCCCCCACAACTTCTACCACCATGCAAATGGCTTTGGGGGATGCCTTGGCAGTAGCCTTGCTGACACGGCGGGGTTTTACCGCGTCCAATTTCCGGGCGTTCCATCCGGGGGGAAAGCTGGGCGCGCGGCTGTCCCGCGTGCGGGATCTGATGCATGGCGCGACGGAATTGCCCTTGGCGCCACCCGATATGCCGATGGAGGCCGCGATTTTGGCCATGACCGCGCGCCGCTTTGGTTGCCTTGGCGCGGTCAGCGCCGATGGCGCGCTGGCCGGCGTGATCACGGATGGCGATTTGCGCCGGGCGCTGGAAGCCCGGGGCGGGGCCGCCTTGCTCGCGCGCCCGGCAGGTGAGGTAATGACGCGCGATCCAAGGGCCATCAGCAGTGATATGCTGGCGTCGGAAGCGCTCGGGGTCATAAACAGGCACGCCATCACGGCGCTGTTTGTGGTGGATGAAGCGCGCCGGCCAATCGGCATTTTGCATTTCCATGATTTGTTGCGCGCGGGTGTGGCGTGAAGAACCGCGCGCCTGATGCCCGCGTGATGGCAGCACCACGCGCGCCGCGGCGCATCACGCCACCGTCGCGCGAACGCTGGTCACCCTCGGCAGGGCAAATGGAGCGGCGGCGGCTGGTGGTCAGCGCGCTGAAATGGCTGGTACCAGGGGCGGGCCTGACGCTGCTGCTGATCATCGCGATCTGGCCGGAATTGGGAGGGGCAGAAGAACGCGCGCGCGTCTCCTTCCGTCGTGTCGCGCAAACCGCGCCTGATGCAGTGCGGATCGTCGCACCCCGATATCAGGGCATGGATGAATTGAACCGGCCCTACACCGTCACGGCGTCGGTCGCTATTCAGGGGCAGAATCAGGACATTGTTGATCTTGAAGCACCGCGCGCTGATTTGCTGATGACCGATGGCTGGGTGCTGCTAGAAGCCCGCGAAGGCCGGCTCAACAAGGCGCGCAAGCATCTTGATCTACGCGGTAAGGTCACGCTCTGGCATGATGGCGGCAATCTGCTGGTGACCGAAGAAGCTGCGATTGAATTGAAGGAAGGGGCCGCTTCCGGCGACAAGCCCGTTGCCGCGCAAGGCCCTTTCGGCACGCTGGTGAGTGAAGGTTTCCGCCTTTATGACAAGGGCGCGGTGGTGGTCTTTACCGGCCAATCCCGCGCCTTGTTGGAAGGCCGGCAATGATCCGCTGCATCGCCTTGGCGTTTTGTATTGTTGCTGGCGTTGCCTCGGCGCAAATGGCGGAGCTTAGCCAGGGCGGCCCCATCGACGTCACGGCGCGGGATCGCATTGAATGGCACCAGAATGACCAATTGGTGATCGCGCGCGGTGCAGCGCGGGCAGTGCGCGGCGGTGTCACGATTGATGCTAATCTGCTGCTGGCGCGCTATCGCCCGCGTGGCGGCGCGCCGCCTGAAGCGCGACCGCCGAGTGAAGGCCCCGGTGGCGCGAGCGAGATTTGGCGCCTGGAAGCCGAAGGCAATGTCGTGATCACCACAGCAACGGATCGTGGTGAAGCTGATCACGCGGTTTATGATTTGGATGAGGCGGTGATCGTGCTGCGCGGGCGCAAACTGCGCCTGACCTCGCCCGATAATGTGCTGACCGCGCGGGATAGCGTGGAATATTGGCCGCAAAAGCCGATGGCGGTGGCACGCGGTGATGCAGTGGTGGTGACGAAGGATGGCAAGCGCGTGCGCGCCGATGTGCTGGTGGCGTATTTTCGCGAAGCGCCCACGGAACCCGTCGCGGCACCGCGCCCACAACCTACGCGTGGTGCGGGCGCAGGCGCGCCTGGGCAAGGCAGCAATCTGGAAAAGGTCGAAGCCTATGGCCGGGTTGAAATCCGCACTGCCGAGGAAGTCATTCGCGGGGATGGTGGTGTCTATACGCCACCCAATGGGTTGGCGCGCCTGCTCGGCAATGTGCGGATTGTGCGTGGTGACAATGTCCTGACCGGGTGTGAGGTGATTGTGAATATGGATACGGGCATTTCGCGGCTTATTGCATGCCCGAACGAGCCGGTACGCGGCGTCATCGTGCCTAGCCAGAATCAGAATCTTCCAGGCCCCGGGGCTCTTGCACGATGAATGATGCATCGCAGATGAAAGTGGTTCCGGGTCTCGGCGGGCTTTACGCTACTGGGCTTGGCAAGCGCTACAAGAAGCGGCCTGTGGTGCGCAATGTGTCGCTGTCATTGCAGCGTGGCGAAGCGGTCGGGCTGCTCGGCCCGAATGGTGCCGGCAAGACAACAACGTTTTACATGATCACCGGCCTGGTGCAGCCCGATGAAGGGCGCGTGATGATGGATGGGCACGATGTCACCATGCTGCCCATGTATCGCCGTGCGCGACTTGGACTTGGCTATCTGCCGCAGGAAGCCAGCATCTTTCGCGGCCTGACGGTGGAACAGAATATTCGCGCCGCTTTGGAAGCCGTGGAACCGGAAGCCGATCGGCGCGCCGCAATGCTGGATGAATTGCTGGCGGAATTTGGCATTGCGCATTTGCGCCGCGCGCCGGCGCTGGCGCTCTCCGGTGGTGAACGTCGGCGCTGCGAAATCGCGCGTGCGCTCGCCACACATCCTTCCTATATCCTGTTGGATGAACCGCTTGCCGGCATTGACCCCATCGCTGTTGGCGAGATTCGCGATCTGGTCAAGCACTTGAAGGATCGCGGCATAGGCGTGCTGATCACGGACCATAATGTGCGCGAAACGCTGGAAATCATTGACCGCGCCTATATCCTGCATGATGGCAGTGTGTTGATGGAAGGCAATCCGCAGGAAATCGTGGCAAATGAGGATGTGCGCCGCGTCTATCTTGGCGAAAAATTCAGCCTCTAGTGGTGCGATTCATGCTGACCTATCCCCTGCCCCAAAAGCCCCCCCGCACCACTAGCCGTATATTTGGTGGTCCGATTCACGCCGCTGTCGGGAACCGACGGCAGCGATTGGACCAATAGTGTGAAACTGGCTCCACATGTTCCCCACTTTTCCCCGTGCCGCTGAAATTGAGCAAGGCTGATGGCGCTCGGCCCGCGTCTTGATCTGAGGCAGTCGCAGCAGCTGGTGATGACGCCGCAGCTGCGCCAGGCGATCAAGCTGCTGCAATCCTCCAATCTTGAAGTCTCGGCCTTTGTCGAGGAAGAGCTGGAACGCAACCCGCTTTTGGAACGCGATGAACGCCCCATCACCGGGCCGGATGCCGGGCGCAGCACTGATCCCTTGCCCGCAACGCCTGAGCCCACCGATGCTGCCAGCGCTGCTGCTTCCGATGCGCTGCCTTTGGAAAACGCCGCGCCGCTCGATGCCGAATGGGACAATGTTTATGACAATGGCCTGCCGCCGATTGGCCGAGGCGGGCGTAGCGATTTTGAGGATGGTCTTTCCGGCATAGACGCCATGGAAGCGCCGGAACGATCCTTGCGCGATCATCTAGCCGAACAGATCAGGCTGAATTTCACGCAACTTCAGGAACGGCTAATCGCCAGCAATCTTCTAGCGCTGGTGGATCAGGCCGGGCGCTTGCATACGCGCGCACAAGTCATTGCCGACGCGCTGGGTTGTGAGGAAGCGCTGGTGGAACGCGTACGCCTTGCCATGGCGCGTTTCGATCCCGTGGGCATGTTTTGCCATGATCTTGCTGAATGCCTTGGGGTGCAATTGCAGGATCGCAATCGCTTTGACCCGGCCATGGCGGCGCTGCTCGCCAATCTGGAATTACTCGCCAAGCGCGATTTGAAGGGCTTGCAGCAGATTTGTGGCGTGGATGCTGAAGACATGGTGGAAATGGTCGCGGAACTACGGCGGCTGGACCCAAAACCAGGTGCTTCCTTTGATGCGCCGCCGGCTCCCACACTTGTGCCGGATGTGCTGATGCGCCGCGGACCCAATGATGATTGGATTATCGAGCTTAATTTCGAAACACTGCCGCGCGTTTTAGTGAATAGGGGTTTCTTTGCCTCGGCCAATGTCAGCGCACGCGGCAAGTATGACAAGAGCTGGATCGCGGAGCGTTTCCAAACCGCGTCATGGTTGGTGAAATCGCTCGAACAACGCGCCAATACCATTCTGAAAGTGGCCGCCGAGATTGTGCGCCGTCAGGATGGTTTTTTCCGGCATGGTGTTGGGCATCTCCGCCCGCTGATCCTGCGCGATGTCGCAGATGAGGTTTCACTGCATGAAAGCACCGTATCGCGTGTGACATCGAACAAGGCCATCGCCACCCCGCGCGGCACTTTTGAGCTTAAGTATTTCTTCACCACCGCCATTTCCGGCACGCGCGGTGGGGAGGCACATAGCGCCGAAGCCGTGCGTTACCGCATTAAGGCCATGGTGGATGCCGAAAGCCCGGATGACATCCTGTCTGATGATACGATTGTGGCCCGGTTGCGTGAGGAAGGCGTGGACATTGCCCGGCGAACTGTGGCCAAATACCGGGACGCACTGCGCATTCCATCATCCGTGCAGCGCAAACGGGAGAAGGCCGCCTCGGCCTGATCCGGACACAAGGGCGACCCGGCAGGAAGGAAGGGTCGCGCGCCCGGTCGCTAAGGGGCGGCCCCTCCGCTTTGCAAAAGGGAGGGCATAGCCCCATGCATATTACGGTTGCCGGCAAACAGGTTGAAACCGGTGAAGCGCTGAAGACCCATGTGAGCGACGGGTTGGCCGCGATTACGGGCAAGTATTTTGATCACGCGCTTGAAGCCAATGTCACCTTCCACAAGAATCGAAGCCAATTCAGTTGCGGCATCAACCTGAAAGCCGGGCGCGGGCTGATGATGCGCGCCAAAGGTGAGGGCGCCGATGCGCATCGCGCGTTCGAAGTGGCCGCTCAGCATCTGGCCAAGCGGCTGCGCCGCTATCGCCGACGCGTGAATGAGCACGCGCGATCCTTCGCCGGCGAACGCGAAGCCCCGGCGGAAGAAGCGCTGCGCGGCCGCCGTTATGTGATCGAAGCCCCGGCAGATGAGGAAGCGCCTGAGAATGGCGACGATGGCGCCATCATTGCAGAAACCCTAGCTATGTTGAAGAACTAAGCGTGGGTGAGGCGGTGATGCGGCTCGATCTAGCCCAGGCCCAAGCGCTGATGTTCCGCAACAAGAAGGGCGGGGGGCTGAATGTTGTCTATCGCCGTGCCGATGGGAATATCGGCTGGATTGATCCGGGGGAGGGGTGAGGTTTAGCGCTCGGCAATATGCTTGGCATGGCGTAGGAAAGCGCCATGCCAGATATCAGTCAATTCGCTCTGTATCCCGCCGCGTTTTGCTGATGGCGGTGACGCCCGACCCGGGGATTTTTTATCTCGCCGCGCGCAGCCTGGCAGGAGGGCGGGCTGAGGGTATTGCCTCCAGCTTTGGCACCGCCCTCGGCGGCCTGGTGCATGTGCTGGCCGGGGCGCTTGGTGTTCCCGCCATTGTGCTGGCGAGTGCGGAGCTGTTCACCGCGCTGAAATGGCTTGGCGCAGCCTATCTGGTATGGCTTGGCCTGCGCCCCATCATCGCCGCACGGCGCAATGCAGTGCAAGCTTTGGCCGGCACCGACCCTGCCCCAGCGATGGGTGCGGCGCGCGCCTTCCGCTAACGTGTGGTGGTGGAGGCGCTGAGACCGAAAACCGCTGCCTTCTTCCTGGCCTTTATTCCGCAATTTCTCGATCCCAGCGCCGGCGCCGTGGCGCTGCTCTTCATTCTGTTGGGCTCGATTTCTGTCGTGTTGAATACGCTGACGGATATTGTTGTGGCGATTGGCGCCAGCCGAATCCGCGAAGGTGCGGCGACGCCACCTGCCCTATTCGCCGGCTGCGCGAAATCTCTGGCGCGTCAATGATGGCCTTGGGGGCCGGCTTGGCGCTGGCGAAGCGGCAGTAAATGTGTTGGGCGGCGCGCCGGAAACCCACGCGCCGCCCAATCTTGTTACGCGCTCTCGTAAAGCCGCGTCAGGCTGAATTCGCGGTGGCCGAGCAATTCAGCCGCGGTCAATTCGCCGTCCGCCGTGCGGATGATGCAATCAAGCAACGCCTCACCGGCATCATCCACATTCATCTGCCGCTGCAAGAGCCCGGTCACATCCACATCAATATGTTCAGACATGGTGCGCTGGGTACGGGGATTGGCGGTGAGTTTGATCACCGGCAGGATTGGATTGCCGATGACATTCCCCTGCCCGGTCGGGAAGGTATGCACGGCAAAGCCCGAAGCGGCGCAAAGGGTCACCATCTCGGCCGCGGCGGAGCTTGAATCCATGAACCAAAGGCCGGAATGCGTCGGCGCCTCGGCCTTGTCCAAAACGCCATCCACCAGGCATTTCTTCCCGATCTTTTGGATATTGCCGAGCGCCTTTTCCTCGATGGTGGTGAGACCGCCTTCGATGTTGCCCTTGGTGGGCTGGCTTTCGGAAAGATCATTGGTCTTATTCGCTTCCACCACGCGCTGGTAGCGATCAAACATCGCCTGGAATTGCGCGCGGATTGCCGGTGTGCGGCAACGCGCCGCCACCAGATGCTCACCGCCCGTGAGTTCGGTGGTTTCGCCGAATACCAGTGTATTGCCGTTTTCCCAGAGCTTGTCGAAGGAATTGCCGACTGTCGGGCAGGAAGCGAGCCCCGATGTGGTATCACTTTCACCACATTTGGTGGAAACCCAAAGCTCCTGGATCGAGGCAGCGGATTTCTTCAAGCGCGATGCGTGCTTCACCATGCGATAGGCCGCGCGGGACGCTTTGGCGATGGCGTTGATATCGCCATTCTGTTCAATGGCGAAGCCTTCCACCGGCTTGCCGGATTTGGCGATGCCTTCGACAATGCGCCCGGTCCAACCTGGTTCAATGCCAATCACCACAACGCCGGCGACATTCGGGTTGGTGCCGGTGCCGATCAGCGTGCGGAAATGCAAATCAAGATCGGCACCGAATTGCAGGCGGCCATAGGCGTGCGGAATTGCGAGCGCACCCTTGATGTTGTTCGCCACCGCTTCGCAAGCTGTGTTGGAAAGATCGTCAACCGGCAGGATGATGACGTGGTTCCGCACACCCATGCGGCCATTTTCGCGGCGCCAGCCTTCGAAGGCAGCGTTTTTCAGATTGATGCCCATGGCGCTTACCACCGCTTTGTCTTGACATTATGGACATGCAGGTGCTCGCCGGCGGAGATGTCCTTCACCGCCTTGCCGATATCAATGCCGTATTTGATGATGGTGTCACCAGCAGGGATGGCGCGAATGGCGAGCTTATGCCCGATCGGGATATCCGACTTGGCGTTGAAGGTGATCATTTTGTCCTGATCCATGATCCAGCCATTCAGCGCCTGGCCGGATTTGATCCCCTCGACAACCACGACGCCGACGGAATCGCCCTCGTCATGCACACAGAAATGCACGGTCATGCCGACATATCCTCCCTCTTTTGATAATGATGGGAAGGCTAGGGCGCGGCCCCATCCGGGTCAATCAGGCAGGTGACATCAGAGTGGCAGCGTGGTGGTGGATTTCACGCATTCCATGGCAAAGCGGGATGTCACCTTGCGCAGGCTGGAAACGCGGGCGGTCAGCTTGCGGTAAAACACATCATAGGCCGTCATGTCTGAGACAACGACGCGGAGCAGATAATCCACATCACCGCCAAGTCGCCAACATTCGACAATTTCCGGCAGGTCAGCAACGATTTGAGCAAAACTTTCGATCCAGGTGGCGGAATGATCGCCGGTTTCGATGGCGACGAAAACCGAAATGCCGAGGCCAAGCTTTTCGGCGTTCACCAGGGTAACGCGCCCGGTAATGATGCCGCTCTCCTCCATGCGGCGGATGCGCTTCCAGCATGGGGTTTGCGTCAGCCCGACCTCCTTCGCGATGTCGCCCAGCGAGAGTGAGGCATCGGCCTGAAGCAGGCGAAGGATGGCACGATCGGTCGCATCCAGATCATTTGGCTTGGACAAGGTGGCCTCCCGCCCAAAAGGGCTGCGTCATGCCTCGGGCATCAAAAGGCGGATCAGGCCATCAAGCTGGTCAAGATCATTATAGCTGATGGTGACCTGTCCGCCCTTGCCGAAATGCTTGATGGCCACGTGCAGGCCAAGGCGTTCCAGCAACTGGCGTTCAAGGGCCAATGTATCGCTATCCTTGGCGTTGCTCCGCCGAGACTCTGGGTTCTTTGGCTGCGCTGCGGCCATGGCTTCCGCCTGACGAACGGAGAGGCCGCGCGTGAGGATTTGCGTCGCGAGCTTTTCTGGCTCTTCCGCACCCAGCAGGGCGCGGGCATGGCCGGCGCTGAGACGCCCGGCGCGCAAATGCTCGCGAATGGCAGGCGGAAGGTTGAGCAGGCGGAGCGTATTGGCAATGTGGCTGCGCGATTTGCCAACTGCGCGCGCCAGGCTTTCCTGATTGAGGCCGAATTGGTCAATCAGCCGGGCAAAGCCTTCCGCTTCCTCAATCGCGTTCAGGTCCTCGCGCTGCAAGTTTTCGACCAGCCCGGCGGCCATTGCCATGCGGTCGTCAAACTCGCGTATGACGACTGGCACGTCATGCAACTTCGCGATTTGCGCCGCGCGCCACCGACGCTCTCCACCAATGATCTGATAGCGCCCCGCGGTGCCTGGCTTCGGGCGCACGAGCAGGGGCTGCAAGATGCCATGTTCGGTAATGGAGGCCGCGAGTTCCTGCAGGCCCTGCCGATCAGGTTCCATGCGCGGCTGAAATGGGCCGGGTTCGATCGAGGCGATCGGCAAGCTGCGCGGTGGGCCGGCTTGGGGGGCGCTTGCGGCAAACTGTGTATCACCCATCAGGGCCGAAAGACCCATGCCGAGCCTTGCGGGCTTTTTCATTGCGCCGTTTCCCTTGGTTGCTTTTCGCGGCGGATCCATTCCTGCGCGAGCACCACATAGGCTTCCGCTCCGGCGGAGCGGTGGTCATAGACTAGTACCGGCAAGCCATGGGATGGCGCCTCTGAAATGCGAATATTACGAGGTATGACCGTATCGAAGACCCTGTCGCCAAAAAATTCGCGCACATCGGCGGCAACAAGTTCCGATAGATTGTTGCGCTTGTCGAACATTGTCAGGATGATGCCACCAAGTTTGAGATTCGAGTTCAAGCTTTTGCTGACACGTTCAATTGTGCGTGTCATTTGGGAAACCCCCTCAAGCGCGAAGAATTCGCATTGCAACGGCACCAAAACCTCATCCGCCGCGACCAGAGCATTCAGCGTAATCAGGCCAAGCGATGGCGGGCAATCGATGATGATCAGGTCCGTGTCGGCCAGCGTCTCGCCGGCGGCTTCCAAAGCATTCAGTAGGCGCCTTTCGCGGGCTCCGACATCAATTAATTCAATCTCAGCGCCGGCCAAATCGGCATCGGCCGGCAGCAGGTGCAGCTGCGGAATACGCGACGGCTTCACAAGTTCGGCCAAGGGCGCCGCACCGACCAGCAAAGCATAGCTGCCCTGGCCCCGTTCCTGACGCAACAGCCCAAGACCAGTGGAGGCATTGCCCTGCGGGTCCAGGTCAATCAGGAGAACCTTGCGCGTGGTGGCCAGCGCTGTGGCAAGATTGATCGCCATCGTCGTCTTACCGACTCCGCCCTTTTGATTGGCGATGGCGATGATCTTCGGCTTGGCGGGGCTAGGGCTGGACACGTTGAATATTGCTCAGGCGCAGGATGGTTGCTCCGGGGTTAGTGGCACTCGGAAAGTGCTCGGGGTTGAAGTGCCAGTCCTGGGCGGCTTCCGTCAACTCTTTCTCGGCGGTCTTTCCTTTGGGGAATAACGCGACGCCGTCCGGCGCCAGAAACTTGACGGCATAGGGCAGCAGGGAGGCCAAGGGCGCCAAAGCGCGCGCAGTGACCACAGAAAGGGGCGGCAGCTTGGCGTTCTCCGCGCGGCAGGCATGCACACGGACCATGGGCAGCTTCAATTGGGCGCTTGCTTCAACAAGAAACGCTGCTTTGCGCTTGTCTGACTCCACCAAATGGAACTCGCGATCCGGCTGCAAGATCGCGAGCACCATGCCCGGCAAGCCGGCCCCCGAACCAATATCGGCGGCCGGGCCTTGCCTCGGCAGCAGCGGCCCTAACTGCGCGCAATCGGCAATGTGTCGCTGATCTATTCCGGCCGCGGTTCCCCCGGAAATCAAATTGATCCGGACATTCCAGCGCAACAGCAGACTGCGATAGGCTGCAAGCCTTTCAGAGGTTTCCGGCGCGTGTTTCACGTGAAACGTTGAGCGTCGCGCCGCAGGTGCACCGCAAGCGCCGCCAGGGCGGCTGGAGTGACCCCCTGAATCCGGCTGGCGGCGCCTAGAGTAGCGGGGCGCGCGGCTTTCAGGCGCTGGCGCATTTCCGCCGACAATCCATCCACCGAATCGAAATCAAGCGTTGCGGCGATAGCGGCCTTTTCCTCGCGTTCCAGAAGGCGCCGCTCGACTTCCTGCCGGCGCAAATAAGGCGCGTAGAGTGCTTCGGCTTCCAGCTGCGTGCGTATGGCGGGGGCAACGTCCCGCATCCAGGGAAAGGCTGCTTCAACCCTTTCCATCGCCACACCCGGCAAAGCCAGCACTTCAAGCACTGACCGCCGCCGGCCATCATCATTGACGGTAATGCCAAAACTGCTAAGCGCGGCAGGCGTCGCACCATCGGCGGCGGCGCGTGTCAGGGCATCAGTAACGGCCTTGGCAAAGGCGCGATGGCGCCCAGCCCGGTCAGCACCAACACATCCCCATCCAATCCCGCGCTCTGTAAGCCTGAGCCCTGCATTATCCGCCCGGAGTGATAGGCGATGCTCGGCCCGCGCCGTGAGCATGCGATAAGGTTCGGACACACCCTGAAGGGTCAAATCATCCACCAGCACACCGATATACGCCTCACTGCGGGTAAAAACTGCTTCGGGCACAGCACCCGAAGCACGGCGGGCAGCATTGATCCCGGCCATCAGCCCCTGGGCGCCGGCTTCCTCATACCCCGTGGTGCCATTAATCTGCCCGGCCAGGAACAAGCGCGGAACCTGGCGCAATTCCAACACAAGGGTCAGCGCACGAGGGTCGATGTGATCATACTCAATCGCATAGCCCGGGCGCAGAATACGGGCGCGGGTGAGCCCAGGGATGGAGGCCACCACCCGTTCCTGCACGACTTCCGAAAGGCTGGTGGAAATCCCGTTTGGATAGACTGTCGGGTCATCAAGCCCTTCAGGTTCCAGGAAAACCTGGTGCCGCTCGCGTTCGGCAAAGCGCACCACCTTATCTTCTATGGAAGGGCAGTAGCGCGGCCCCACCCCCTGAATCCGCCCGCCATAGACCGCGCTTGACTGAAGATTGTCCCGGATGATGGCGTGGGTTTCGGGCGTCGTTGCCGCGATGCCGCAAGTCACCTGGCGATTGGTGATCCGCTCGGTCAACCACGAAAGTGGCTCCGGCGGGTCATCCCCCGGTTGCGCTTCCAGCGCTGCCCAATCAATCGTGCGGCCATCCAGCCTGGGCGGTGTACCGGTCTTGAGCCGCGCGAGTGGCAAGCCCAAGCGCTCGAAAGCCAAGGCGAGGCCAATCGCTGGCGCATCGCCTATCCGGCCCGCTGGAAAACGCTTTTCGCCAATATGGATTTCACCACGAAGGAAGGTGCCTGTCGTGATGATGGCCGCCCCGCAACGGATACGCTGGCCATCACCCGTAATGATGGCGACAAGGCAGCCCGCTTGGTCAAGTTCCAACCCCTCAGCGCCGCCAGCCATGATTGTAAGCCCCGGCTGAGCCCGCAGCAGCGCCTGCACTGCCTCCCGATAGAGCCGCCGATCCGCTTGGGCACGCGGCCCGCGTACCGCCGGACCCTTCGATAGATTGAGAGTCTTGACGTGAATGGCCGCCGCATCCGCCGCGCGAGCCATAATGCCATCAAGCGCGTCAATTTCGCGGACCAAATGCCCCTTACCCACTCCACCAATGGCTGGGTTGCAGGACATTTCGCCAATGGTTTCTATCTTATGGGTCAGCAGCAGCGTGCGCGCACCACAGCGCGCCGCGGCCGCCGCGGCCTCACAGCCGGCATGGCCGCCGCCCACCACCGCAACATCAAAGGTCAAATCCGCGCCCGTCATGCGCCGCCTATATCAGCATTACTTGCCGATACAGAAGTCCCTGAAGACAATATCGAGAATTTCCTCCACACTGACGCGCCCTGTCAGCCGACCGAGGGCGAAAAGCGCAGCCCGCAGCGCTTCCGCGGTAAGTTCCAGCAAGTTGGCTGCCTCGGCATCGGCCAGCAGCGCGGCAGCTTCAGTCAGAATGGCCCTATGCCGTGGACGCGTAAGTTGATTGCCCTCACCCGCGCCCGCGAGCCGGAGCGCCGCCTCGGTAAGCCTGCTTCTCAGTGCGTCGAGCCCAGCACCCTCCAGCGCCGAAACCGCCATAGCGGGCATGCCGCCAATCTCGGAAGGCCCAACTTGAAGATCACATTTATTGGTGAGCACAAGCGCCCCGGGGCGCACCCAGCGCAGCGTCTCGGCATCGGGCGGCTGATCGGCGGCGAAGACCGTGATGAGAAGCTGCGCCTGCTCTGCCCGGCGCTCGGCGCGCTTGATGCCCTCTGCCTCAATCTCGTCGCTGGCTTCTCTCAAGCCAGCGGTGTCGGACAGGGTTACAGGAATGCCCGCCAAATCCAGCCGCGCCTCCACAATATCGCGGGTCGTGCCAGCGCGGGCGGAGACAATGGCCGCCTCCCTGCCCACCAAGGCATTGAGAAGCGACGATTTTCCAGCGTTTGGGGCACCAATAATGGCAAAGACCAAGCCCTCGCGCAGCAATTCGCCGCGCCTTGCATCTGCCAGATGCGCCGCAATTTCCGCACGTAGCTCCCCTGCCCCGGCGCGTGCCTTGGCATCCAGATCGGTCGGAAGGCCATCCTCGGCAAACTCGATCGCCGCTTCCTGATGGGCCAGTAGCCGCGCCAGACGCTCAGCCCACCCACCGTAAAGCTTGGTCAGGCCGCCGCCCGCCTGATGCAGCGCCTGGCGGCGTTGCGCCGCGGTCTCGGCAGCAATCAGATCAGCGATGCCCTCGGCGGCGGTCAGGTCCATCTTGCCATGCAGAAAGGCGCGGCGGGTGAATTCGCCGGGCTCGGCTTGGCGCAGGCCGGACGCGGCCAGCGCCTCCATCACCCCAGCAATGACGCTCCGCCCACCATGCAGATGAAACTCCGCCGCATCCTCACCTGTGTAGGAAGCAGGACTGGGGAACCACAGCACTAAGGCATGATCCAGGGTTTCGCCATCGGCGGCGCGCAGCCGGCGCAGGCTCGCATGCCGCGGCGGCGGTAAGCCACCAGCCAAACGCCTCACCGTCTCAGCGGAACGGGGTCCTGATAACCGCAGCACCGCAACCGCGCCGGCTGCGGCACCACTGGCCAAGGCATAGATCGTATCGGCGGCGCTCAACACTGACCTCGTTTCACGTGAAACACCTGATCGGCCTTAAGCCTTCCCGGGCGGAACATCGCGCTCCGTCAGCATCAGCCGGGCTACACGCCCCCTCTGCCGCAGATGTACCTCAAGAACCTCATCAATATCTGATTTCGTTTCGATTTTATACCAAATGCCCTCGGGGTAAATCACCATGGTCGGCCCGAATTCACAGCGGTCCAGGCACCCAGCCATGTTCACCCGCACCCCGGACAGCCCCAACTCCTTGGCGCGCGCCTTCATATAGTCGCGCAGGCTCTCACTGCCGCGCGCGGCGCAGGAACCACGCTTATGGCCATCAGGCCGCCGATTGCAGCAAACGAAGACATGCGCCTGAAAATAGAGCGGCGGATCAGGCACCTGCTGCGCCTCGGCTTTCATCTTATCCACGGGCATCCTCCCTACGCCTACTTCAAACGCGCCACGGCTTGACGCTTCCCAGCCATAATGCCACTTCGCCCCCGCGTCATGCCGCAACTTTCTGTCCTGACCAATCTCGGCGATCTCACCATCTCGGAAGACGATGGCGCCATTGTTGCGCTTGATTGGGGTCGCGGGCGAGATCAGGAAGAGACCCCCCTGCTCCGCCGCGCCCGGGATCAGCTGCAGGATTATTTCGACGGCAAGCGAATGACCTTTGACTTGCCCCTGGCACCCCATGGCTCCGATTTCCAGAAACGCGTCTGGGCAGCGCTTTGCGCCATCCCGCCGGGCGAGACCCGAAGCTATGCTGATATCGCCCGCGCCATCGGTTCTGCCCCCCGCGCGGTCGGTGGGGCCAATGGCGCCAACCCCATTCCCATCATCATTCCCTGCCACCGTGTCGTGGCGGCGGATGGATCGCTCGGCGGCTATTCCGGCAGCGGCGGACCAGCTACAAAGCGCTTTCTTTTGGACCTTGAAAGCCGAGCGCTTCCTCTCCCTCTCAACCCCCCGGCGCCCCATAAGCGCCCTTGATGGATACCCCCATGAATCACGCCATCCGCATCCACGAGACCGGCGGCCCGGAGATTATGGTTTGGGAAGAAGTGCCCCTTCCTTCCCCCAAGCCCGGCGAGGCGCTGGTACGCCATATGGCCGTCGGCCTGAATTACATTGATGTTTACTTCCGCACCGGCCTTTACAAGGCGCCGAGCATGCCGGCCATCATTGGTATGGAAGCCTCCGGCATTGTGGAAGCGATTGGCGAAGGTGTTACCGAAGTAAAGGTCGGCGACCGTGTTGCCTACGCCACCGGGCCGATTGGCGCCTATGCCGAGGCGCGCAGCATCAAGGCCGATCGTCTGGTAAAAATGCCAGATGCGATCAACTTCGAACAGGGCGCAGCGATGATGCTGCAAGGCATGACGGCAGCCTTCCTGATCAAGAAATGCCACGCCGTCAAGGCGGGCCACACCGTGCTGATCCATGCCGCTGCCGGCGGCGTTGGCCTTATTCTCAGCCAATGGGCGAAGCACCTTGGCTGCACCGTCATTGGCGTTGTCAGCACGCCGGAAAAGGCCGCACTTGTGAAGCAACACGGCGTGGACCACGCGCTGCTCACCACCGATGATATCCCAGCACGTGTGAAGGACATCACCAAGGGCGCGATGCTGCCGGTTGTCTATGACAGTGTCGGCAAGGATAGTTTCCTTACCTCGCTCGATTGCCTCGCCCCTTACGGACTGATGATTTCCTACGGCAATGCATCTGGCCCGGTTGCTATCCCCGATCTTGGCATTCTGGCCGCCAAGGGCTCGCTCTATGTAACGCGCCCCACCCTCGCGACTTATACCGCGCAGCGTGGTGACCTCGTGGCGCGCGCCAATGATTTGTTCGAGGTTGTGGCCTCCGGTGCCGTCAAGATCCGCGTCAATCAAAGCTATGCGCTGAAGGATGCGGCTTCTGCGCATATCGCGCTTGAAGCGCGCAAGACCACGGGCAGCACCATCCTCATTCCGTGATGAATGCGGCTGAGCCTTGGTGGTATTCCATCAAGGCCCAGCCCGCCCTACCCATTACCCAAAGCGCATCGCCGGTAACTTATCCTGCGGCCGCACGTAATAGACGTACCGATAGGCTTCCCGCATGCCGAGGCTTTGTTGCGCCGCGCAGGATGCCTGATTGCTGGCAGCCACTTGCGCCCATATCCAGCGCGCGCCATGCGCCTGGGCCCAATGCGCCGCGGCGCGAGTGATGCGGGCCGAGAGGCCGCGACGGCGAGCCTCTGGCACCACAGCCAAATCGAAAAATCCCGCCAGCGCCCCATCCGCAACGGCTGAGATACAGGCAACCGGCTTGCCGGCCTCATGCAAGACCAGCCAGGCAGCCGGCACCATCGTCATGCTAACCGCACGCTCTTTCTCCACGCGGCGCGCTGGCACCTGATGTTCGGCTGTTGCGGTCACCGCCATCCAATCCGCATCGGGCGCCTGCAATACCCGCACATCGGCATCCGCCCGCGCGATATCTTCAGCCGGCACAACAAAAATGATCGTCTCATCCGTTGTCACATAGCCGCGCGCCGAGAGCATTGTCGCAAAGCCAGGCGGGTCGAGTGGCACGGACCGAAACCGCACTGGCAAACCCTGCGCCTCATACCTGGCTTCAATCCGCGCAACACGTGCCGCGAGATCGGGATCATCTGCGGGCGAGAGTGAGCTTGCCGCATTGGCCCGCCCCGTACCGCCCAGAAAGCTCCGCACCACAAAGCTGCCATCGAAGGCAACACGCTGCGCTGGCACGGCGGTCAGGCAAGCGCGTTCCAGCGCAGCTACATCAGGCACTTTCTCAGCAGACATTGCTACACCTTGCCGATCACACCAGCGGCGGGGTCCTCAGGTGCGGGTGCGGCCTTTGCTTCTCGACGACGCGCATGCCAGGCTTCCATCAATTGCAACACCGTCGCTGCGGTCTCCTCAATGCTGCGTCGTGTCACATCAATCACCGGCCAACCTTGCGAGGTACATTGGCGCCGCGCTGCGATGATTTCAGCCTTCACCGCTTCGGGATCAATATATTCGGTGGTATCTTGCCGCACGCCTTGGCCGCCGATGATCTTCAAGCGGTGGCGGCGAATATCAATCAGCGCATTGGCTTCGATGTAGAGGCCCACAACAGGGCAGGGTGGATCGCTCAAAATATCTGGCAGGCTTGCACCAGGTACAATCGGCACATTCGCTGCCTTGATGCCGCGATTGGCCAAATAAAAGCAGGTCGGCGTCTTGCTGCTGCGTGATACGCCCACCAGCACCACATCCGCATTGCGGATACCAACCGTGCCCTGCCCATCATCATGCGACAGAACGTAATGCATCGCGTCAATGCGCCGGAAGTAATCCGCATCCATCACATGTTGCGCAGCGCGTTTTTCGCGCGCTTTGACGCCGGTTGCCTCCTGCAAAAGCGCCATCACCGGATCAAGTGGTGAAAGACACGGCACACCCATGCGCTGGCAGCTTTCTTCCAGAATATGCCGCAAACTTGAGTCCACTAACGTATAGAGCACCGGGCCAGGTTCCTGCTGAATACCTTCCAGCACACGGTCCAGTTGCAGACGGGATCGGATCAGGCTCCAGCGATGATCTGCCACGTGATGATCATCAAACCGCGCCAGCGTTGCGCGCGCGATGGATTGCAGCGTCTCACCTGTCGAATCGGATACCAGGTGCAGATCAATTTGCCTGTAGGCCATGGCGGGAGAGTCCCGTAAATCAATGTGGATAATGGGGGTGGATTCCAGCACCGGTCCCACCCTGACCTATAATGGGGACATAACCCAGGCTCGGCGCAAGCCTGAATGATTTTTCGCCAGCCTACCCCACTACAGATGCAATTCACTTCCTACTCGACGAATACATAAAGCCCTTTGGTCTTAGACGCTGGACAAGACTGTGGATGGAATTGGGAGCACTTGCCTCCCCATCATCCACAGGCCCTACAAGCTACCTCATCTTTCAGAATCTTAGATTCGATGCTTAGGTTCGGGTCATGGAAACGGAAAACGAGCCCAGTCGGGCCAAACCCTTCTTGCGCGTCCTGGCCGGAGAGGCCGTCTGGCCGCCCCCCGTATGGCTGATGCGTCAGGCCGGGCGGTACTTGCCTGAATATCGTGCTACGCGCGCCAAGGCCGGGAGTTTCATCTCGCTTTGCACTACGCCTGATCTAGCTGCTGAGGTCACGCTGCAACCAATACGCCGCTACGCCATGGATGCCGCGATCCTGTTTTCCGATATTCTGATGGTTCCCTGGGCGTTGGGCCAGGGGCTTCGCTTTGCCGAGGGCGAGGGCCCGTTGCTTGACCCCATTCGCTCGCCTGAGGGTATTGCAGCGCTTAATCTGAATGGCATGCTGGCCAAAGCCGCGCCGATTTTTGAGACCGTGCGCCTGACGCGGGCTGGCCTGGATCAACATCACCCTAAAACCGCCCTGATCGGTTTTGCCGGGTCGCCCTTCACTGTCGCCTGCTACATGGTGGAAGGCCGCGGCAGCAAGGATTTCGCGGCGACGCGCGGCATGGCTTTCGGTGATCCCACCAGCTTTGGCCGCCTGATCCGCATCTTGCAGGATGCGACCACCGAATATCTGGTGGCCCAGGTAGAGGCCGGCGCCGAGGCTCTCATGCTATTCGATACCTGGGCGGGTCTGCTGCCACCGGGCCAATTTCGCCGCTGGGCGATCGAACCCTCTGCTGCCATTGCCCGCGCCGTACGCAAGCGCTGCCCCACCACACCCATCATTGGTTTCCCGCGCCTGGCTGGCCCCATGCTGCCCGACTACGCGAGCCGCGCGGCGGTGGATGGGGTGGCCATGGATACCAGCATGGACCCGCGCTGGGCGGCCCAGGCCGTGCCCGCCAGCATGCCGCTGCAAGGCAATCTCGACCCGCTCGCGTTGGTGGCCGGCGGCGCCGCCTTGGAAGCCGAGGCGCGAAGTATCCTTGCCGCCATGCGGGGCCGGCCTTTCATCTTCAATCTGGGCCACGGCATCATCCCCCCAACACCGCCCGAGCATGTTGCGCAGCTCATGCGCATTATCCGCAGTAGTTGAGGCGCTTCAGTTCACTTCATCTGATGCGAAAGGCGGTTTCAGCCAAATCGCATCATTGATCTTGGCTTTGACGAAGGCATCATGCGCCGCCAGTGCCTCGGCTGGTGGCGCTATCAACAATGCGGCCCGCTCAACCTTTTCCAGGTCAAGCGTCACAAGGCGCGGCGCAGCCTTGGCCGCCAATTCCAGGCCCGGCTGCTTGCCGCCCATCAGTTCAAGATAGACCTGCGCCAGAAGCTGACAGTCAAGAATGGCGTTGTGGTTGCCGCGCATCGAATTATCCACGCCAAGCCGGCGGCAAAGTGCATCAAGATTATTCGGCATGCCAGGAAAGCGCGTCTTCGCCATCGCTAGGCTGTCAATCATGCGCCTGCGGTTGAGGATGGGCCTATCGCAGCGGAATAATTCCGCATCGAGGAAACCAAAATCGAACGGCGCGTTATGGGCTATGATGTCGGAATCACCGAGAAACGCCAACAGCGCTTCAGCGATATCAGGGAATTTTGGCTTGCCGGCGACATCGCCATTGGTGAAGCCGTGAATGCGCGATGCCTCAGCGGGGATATCGCGTTCCGGGTCAATCAGGCTGTGGAAGACTTCGCCCGTGGGCAGCAGGTTGAATAGCTCCACTGCCGCCACTTCGATCACGCGATCACCGGTCAGCGGATCAAGCCCAGTGGTTTCCGTATCCAGCACAATCTGGCGCATCAGGTGGCTTCCCTCAGCCGATGCATCAGGCGCCTGATCGCCGCAACGGCGAAATGCCGCGACAAACCGCTATGAATGACGACATCCGCCTTGCGCCGCTTGGCCGCATCCGGCATTTGCCGCGCGCGAATGGCAGCCAGCCTCTCCGCTGTCATACCTGGACGGCGCATGACACGCGCGGCCTGCACCGCAGAGGGGGCCGAAACCACAACAACTTCATCAACCCGCTTTTCGCCGCCGGTTTCCAAGAGCAAGGGAATATCCAAAACCACGAGCGGTTTCCCAGCGCGCCGCGCCGCGGCCAGAAAACGCCTCTCGGCATCACGCACCAGGGGGTGGACGATGCGTTCTAGAAGCTTCAACGCGGCTGGGTTGCCGAGCGCCGCCCGGCGCAAGGCTTCCCGATCCACCGCGCCATCGCGTGTCGTGCCCGGAAACGCCGCTTCAATCGGTCGCACCGCGCGCCCACCCACTGCTTGCAAATCATGCACGGTGCCATCAGCATCAAATATCGGCACGCGATGACGGCGAAACGTCGCGGAGGCTGTGGATTTCCCCATGCCGATTCCGCCCGTGAGGCCGATAATTTTCATGCGCCATCCCGCTTTGGGATATCGGCCGCCACCACATCGCGCAACGCCTGATCAACCTGCGGCGCCACGCCGAACCAGGCCTCAAAACCAGGCCGTGCCTGATGCAGCAACATGCCAAGCCCATCCACCGCAACCAAGCCCCGCGCCCGCGCCGCGGCCAAAAGTCGGGTCTCGAGCGGCACATAAACAATATCGGCCACCACTGCACTGCGGGGCAAAGGCGCCAAATCCAATGTCAGCGCGGGCTGCCCCTGCATGCCGAGTGAGGCGGTATTCACCAATAAGGCAGCGTCTTCCAACGGCGCCCGATCTGCCACCTGGATCGGGCCGCCAAGATCACGCGCCAAAGCCTCGGCCCTCGCAGCCGTGCGGTTCACCAAAGTCACGCACGGCGCGCCGGCATCAAGCAAGGCCGCGGCAATGGCCCGCGCCGCACCGCCCGCCCCCAACAGCACCGCAGGGCCGGCATCCGCCCGCCAACCAGGCGTCGCTTCACGGATGCTTTCCAGAAAGCCGAAGCCATCGGTGTTGGAGCCTTCAATGCGCCCCTCACGGAAAATCAGCGTATTCACGGCCCCGGCGCGGCGCGCGAAGGGCGCCACCTCATCACAAATCTCAAAGGCTGCGAGCTTATGCGGAATGGTCACATTGGCGCCGCGAAAGCCGAGATCCACCAGCGCGCGCACCGCTGCGCCGAAACGATCGGGCGGCACGCCAAGCGGGATATAGGCGCCTTCAATGCCATAGCGTTGCAGCCAAAACCCGTGCAGCCGTGGCGAGCGGGAATGGGTGACCGGATGGCCGAAAACCCCGGCGAGCCGGGCATGACCGGAAAGCAGCTTCATGGCGCGAGAAAGCACTGCCGCCGGGGGGAAAGCAAGCGTTTAGCCTCCCACCTGCCGCAGCCATTCCTGCAAATTATAGTACATCGTGACCCGGCTGATCCGCCCATCCTTCAGGCAAAAAAACGCCCCAGCCGGCAGGGCATAGCGCTGGCCGCGTGCCGGCGGCAGGCCAGTATCCTCTGCCAGATATGCCCCATGCACCTGAAATTCCGCTGCGGCGTGGGTGCCATCGGGGCTCGCCATGATCACGATATAGCGCAATTCTTCCCGGTAGCAGCGCGCCATCCGTTCCAGAAAAGCTGCAAAGGCCGGTTTGCCATGCTCGGCCCCGCCCTGGTTGATGTCGTGCACCACATCATCGGCCAGCAGCGCCAGCATGCCGGCCCAATCCCCGCGATTAAAGGCAGCCAAATAGGCGGTGATGATATCCGGCGTCGTCGTCATGCTGGCTTTCCTTGCCCGGTCTCGGTCCCCTGCCTATAGAGCATCCCGCACGAGCCCAGCGCCAGAGCCCGGAACCGCCATGACCGCCAAGCCCCCAAATTTTCAGGACATCATCCTGCGCCTGCATCGCTTTTGGGCGGATCAGGGCTGTGTCATTCTGCAGCCCTATGACATGGAAGTGGGCGCGGGCACCTTCCACCCCGCAACGACTCTGCGCGCGCTGGGGCCGAAACCCTGGAGGGCTGCCTATGTGCAGCCATCGCGCCGCCCGGCCGATGGCCGCTATGGCGAAAACCCCAATCGGCTACAGCATTATTACCAATATCAGGTGATCCTGAAGCCGTCCCCCGCCGACCCGCAGGCGCTGCTGATTGAAAGCTATCGCGCGCTTGGCATTGACCTTGGCTTGCATGACATCCGCTTTGTTGAGGATGATTGGGAAAGCCCAACCCTTGGCGCCTGGGGCCTTGGTTGGGAGGTCTGGTGCGATGGGATGGAGGTGACGCAATTCACCTATTTCCAACAAGTCGGCGGCATTGCCTGCGACAAGCCGAGCGCGGAACTCACCTACGGGCTGGAGCGCTTGGCCATGTATATTCAGGGGGTCGAGAACGTTTACGACCTAGCCTTCAACAATGACGGTGTGAAATATGGCGAGGTGTTTTGGCGCGCCGAGCGTGAATACAGCGCGCATAATTTCGAAGCCGCCGATACCAAAATGCTGTTCCGCCATTTTGAGGATGCGGAGGCCGAATGCGCCGCGCTGCTGGAAAGAAAGCTCGCGCTTCCTGCCTATGACCAATGCATCAAGGCATCGCATCGTTTCAATTTGCTGGATGCGCGGGGTGCGATCAGCGTGACCGAACGCGCCGCCTATATCGGCCGGGTGCGGACGCTGGCGAAGGGGTGTTGTGAGGCCTGGCTGGCCGGCGAAGAAGCCTGATCTTGCGCTTTCGAGGGTTTTCTACCATATCGGGCTCGGTTTCTACCAAAGGTGCGCCATGGGCCAGTTGAACATCAAGGATGCCGCCTTGATTGCCGAAGCGAAGGAGCTTGCGGCGATGCTCGGTACGACAGCGACCGGCGCGTTGCGCGTCGCGGTGCAGGAGAAGTTGGCAGCCACCAAGGAAGCGCGCGCGCGCAATGTGGCGGCAATCCTGGCGATTGGGGAGCGCGTGCGCCCGACGCTGCCGCCGGGGGCGAGTTCTGATCATCGCGATCTTTATGATGAAAACGGTCTGCCGCGGTGATCCTCGATTCCTCCGCGGTGCTGGCCATGTTGTTTGGCGAACCGGAAGCGGCCGCCTTTGCCGAAGCGGCCGAGGAAGCGACTGAGCGCGCCATATCGGCGGCATCTTGGCTGGAAGCAGCGATTGTAGCCGATAACCGCAGTGCAGTCGCGGCTGCGGAATTTACGGGGCTCATGGCACGGCTTGATCTGGAAATTGTGCCCTTCACCGCAAGCCAGGCGGTGCGAGCGCGGGAAGCGCATCGCCACTACGGCAAAGGGCGCCACAAGGCAGGGCTTAATCTGGGCGATTGTTTTTCCTATGCGCTGGCCAAGGAACGCGGTCAGGCATTGTTGTTCAAGGGCGATGATTTCGCCGCAACCGATATAGAGCCGGCGATCAAAACCCATGACTGAACTGCTGCTTGAATTGTTTTGCGAGGAAATCCCGGCGCGCATGCAGGCGCGGGCGGCGGAGGATCTGACGCGGCTATTTTCTGATGCCTGCGCCGCATTGCTGGAAGCGCCGCCGCGCGGCTTTTATGGCGCCCGCCGCATCGGGCTGACCGCGCAGTTGAAACCACGCGTGACCACGGAAGGCAAGGAAGAACGCGGCCCGCGCATTGGTGCGCCGGATCAGGCGATTGATGGGTTTCTCAGAAAACACGGCGCGGCGCGCGATTCGCTGATGGAAGAAGGCCAATTCTGGGTGCTGTCCAAGCCGGGTCGCACGCTGGAAGCGCGCGCGCTGGTGGCGGGAGCCATGCCCGCGCTGATCCGCGCCTTTCCCTGGCCGAAATCCATGCGCTGGGGCGGCACATCTTCCATGGTGTGGGTGCGGCCCTTGAAGCGCATCCTGTGCGTGCTGGATTGCGCCGTGGTGCCCTTCACCCTGGTGCAAGGCGCTGATGATGGGCATGGCTTGGCGAGTGGTGATCTCACCGAAGGCCATCGCATCATGCGGCCGGGCGCTTTCGCGGTGCGCAACTTTGCTGACTACAAAGCCGGCCTTGCCGCGCGCCATGTTGTGCTGGAAGCGAAAGACCGCGCGCACATGATCCGTGATGGCATCACCGCACTCGCCGCCGCCGAAGGGCTGGACGTGGTGCCGGATGAGGCGTTGATTGCCGAAGTGGCGGGGCTGGTCGAATGGCCGGTGCCTTTGCTTGGGCGGATTGATGACGCCTTCATGGATTTGCCGCCCGAGGTGATGCGCACCACCATGCGCGTCAATCAACGCTATTTTGCGTTGCGCAAACCGGATGGCACGGCAGCGCCGCGCTTTGCGCTAGTAGCCAACATCGCCGCCCCCGATGGCGGTGCCGCGATCATCGCCGGCAATGAACGCGTACTGCGCGCGCGCTTGGCGGATGCGCGCTTCTTCTGGGATTTGGACCGCAAGCAGAAACTGGAACGCTTCCTGCCCAAGCTGGATAGCGTGGTGTTCCATGCGAAGCTCGGCACGCAAGGCCAGCGCGCGGCACGGCTTGAAAATCTGGCCGGGCTGATCGCGGAAAAACTCGGCGCGGATGCAGCGCTGGCGCAGCGCGCGGCGCATCTGGCGAAGGCTGATCTGGTATCCGGCATGGTGGGTGAATTCCCGGAATTACAGGGCGTGATGGGGCGCTATTACGCGCTGGGTCAGGACGAAGATGCCCGCGTGGCGGAAGCCATCGCCGCGCATTACCGCCCCGCCGGCGCGGGGGATGCGGTGCCGACGGAACCTATCGCTCTTTCGGTAGCGCTGGCCGATAAGATTGACCAATTGGTTGGTTTCTTCGCCGTGGGTGAAAAGCCTACTGGCAGCGGTGATCCCTTCGCGCTGCGCCGGGCCGCGCTTGGTATCATTCGCATCATTCGTGAAAACGGCCTGCGCCTGCCGCTCGCCGATCTGATGGGCGAGGCTTTCTTTCTCTATCCACAAGCGACCAACGCCACCGCGACACCCTATTTCGGCTTGGAGATTGCCGAGGCGAAACGCGCCAGCGGCTGGCAAGCGCCAAGCGGTGCTACGCATCCCCCGATGGTGGCAGCCTTCGCTGCGGGCTTGCTCGATTTCCTCGCCGAACGGCTGCGCGTCCAACTCCGTGGCGAAGGCGCCCGCCACGATGTCGCCGCCGCCGTCTTTGGCGCGACACCGGATGATGACCTCAACCGCCTGCTCGCCCGCGCCGATGCGGTGCGCGGCTTTGTCGAATCAGACGCCGGCGCCAATCTCCTCGCCGCGCATCGTCGCGCGGTGAATATGCTCCGCATTGAGGAAAAGCGCGACGGTCATGCTTTTGATACCCGCTATGAAGCCCATTTGCTGAAACTGCCGGAAGAAGCCGCCCTCGCCGCCGTGCTTGAGGAAGCCGGCACCCGTATTCGCCTCGATATCGAAGCCGAGGATTTTGAGCGTGCCATGGAAGCCATGGCCGGGCTCCGCGCCCCGGTGGATGCTTTTTTCGAAAAAGTGATCGTGAACGATCCCGCGCCGGAACTTCGCCGCAATCGTCTGCGACTGCTCGCCCGCCTTCGTGCCGCCATGGATGCTGTGGCGGATTTCTCCAAGATTGAAGCCTGAGGAACCTCCCCCATGACACAATGGGTCTATAGCTTCGGCGCTGGCCACAATGAAGGCCGCGCCGATATGCGGAATCTTCTGGGTGGCAAGGGCGCCAACCTGGCCGAAATGGCCTCGATTGGTTTGCCAGTGCCGCCTGGCTTCACCATCACCACCGAAGTCTGCACCGCCTATTACGAAAACGGGCAGAAATACCCGGCTGATCTGGCGGCGCAGGTGCGCGCCGGACTGACGCGCATTGAAGAAGCGGTGGGCAATCGCTTCGGCGATCACCGCCGGCCCTTGCTGGTTTCCGTCCGCTCTGGCGCGCGGGTTTCCATGCCAGGCATGATGGATACGGTGCTCAATCTTGGCTTAAATGATCAAACCGTTGAAGGCCTGGTCACGGCTTCCGGTGATGCGCGCTTTGCCTGGGATTCCTATCGCCGCTTCATCCAGATGTATGGGTCCGTCGTGCTCGATGTTGATCATCATCGCTTTGAGGAAATTATCGAGCATGTGAAGCTCGACACTGGGAAGAATGAGGATACGGAACTCACCGCCGTGGAATGGCATCGCGTGGTAGATGGCTATAAGGAAATGGTGGCCGAGGTGACCGGTAAGCCCTTCCCGCAGGATCCCGAGACGCAGCTTTGGGGCGCGATTGGCGCGGTGTTTGGCAGCTGGATGAATCAGCGTGCAGTGACGTATCGGCGCCTGCATGATATCGGGGCCGAATGGGGCACGGCGGTCAATGTGCAAGCCATGGTCTTCGGCAATATGGGTGACGATTGCGCGACCGGCGTCTGCTTCACGCGTGATCCTTCGACCGGCGAAAATATCTTCTACGGCGAATATCTGATCAATGCGCAGGGTGAGGATGTGGTGGCGGGCATTCGCACGCCGCAGCCCATGGCAAAGGAACGCTCCAAACCCACCGAACGCAGTATGGAAGACGCCATGCCGGCGGCCTATGCCGAATTGGTGCAAGTGCGCGCCACGCTGGAACGCCATTACCGTGACATGCAGGATATTGAATTCACGGTGCAGAGCAACAAGCTCTACATGCTGCAGACACGTAATGGTAAGCGCACTGCCACCGCGTCCTTGAAAATCGCGGTGGATATGGCCCGTGAAGGATTGATTGACCACACCGAAGCTGTGCGGCGCGTGAACCCCGCAGCGCTTGATCAATTGCTGCACCCAACGCTTGACCCGAAGGCGCCGCGCAAACTGTTGGCGAAGGGACTGCCCGCTTCGCCCGGCGCCGCTTGTGGCATTGTGGTGTTCAGTGCGGATGAAGCCGAGGCGCGCGCGCAAAAGGGCGAAAGCGTTATTCTGGTCCGCATTGAAACCTCGCCCGAGGATATTCACGGTATGCATGCGGCGCGCGGTGTGCTGACCACACGCGGCGGCATGACCAGCCACGCGGCGGTGGTTGCGCGCGGCATGGGCCGGCCCTGTGTGGCGGGCTGCGGCGGCATCACGGTGGATTACAACAACCAGTATCTGAGTGCCGGGGGCGTGCGGATCGAAGCCGGCCAGACCATTACGCTGGATGGCGCAACCGGTGAGGTCTTCATCGGCTCCGTCGCCATGGTGGAACCGCAGCTTTCCGATGATTTCGCAACGCTCATGGGCTGGGCCGATAAGGTGCGTCGCTTGCGCGTGCGCGCCAATGCCGAAACACCCCTGGATGCGGAAACCGCGCGGCGCTTTGGCGCCGAAGGCATCGGGCTTTGCCGCACCGAACATATGTTCTTCGACCCGGAGCGCATCGGCGCCGTGCGCCAAATGATCATGGCGGAAACGGAAGAAGGCAGGCGTGCGGCACTGGCGTGCTTGCTGCCCTTCCAGCGCAAGGATTTCCTTGACCTGTTTGAGATCATGGCTGGGTTGCCGGTCACGATCCGCCTGCTCGATCCGCCCTTGCATGAATTCCTGCCACACAGCGAATATGAAATCGCGGAAGTGGCGGCATCGCTCGGCACCGAGGTTGAGGCAATGCAGCGGCGCATGCAGGAATTGTCGGAAGCGAACCCGATGCTTGGGCATCGCGGCTGTCGCCTCGGGATTTCCTTCCCGGAAATTTATGAAATGCAGGCGCGCGCGATTTTCGAGGCAGCGGCAGAGATCGGGCGCAGGACGCAAAAAGCCCCGACGCCAGAAATCATGATCCCGCTGGTGGCCACCAAGCACGAATTGGACATCACCCGCGCCATGGTGGATCGCGTCGCGCAGGAGGTGTTTGCGAAAGGCGGCTATCACGTTGTCTATAGTGTCGGCACCATGATTGAACTGCCGCGCGCGGCACTCATAGCCGATGCCATCGCGCGCGCGGCGGATTTCTTTTCCTTCGGCACGAATGACCTGACGCAAACCACCTTCGGCCTTTCGCGCGATGATGCCGGCAAGTTCCTGCCGCTTTACATCGAAAAGGGCATTTTTCCGAAGGACCCGTTTGTGTCGATTGACCCGGATGGCGTGGGCGCGTTGGTGCGCATCGCCGCCGAAAAGGGCCGCAGCGTGAAGGCCGATATCAAGCTTGGCATATGTGGGGAGCATGGCGGCGATCCATCCTCCATCCATTTCTGCGAAGGCGTTGGCTTGGATTACGTGTCCTGTTCGCCCTATCGCGTGCCGGTGGCGCGCCTGGCGGCGGCGCAGGCGGCGCTGCAAGCGGGCGGGGCTGATCGCACCGCGTAATGGCTGCGGCGCCAACATCTGCGGGGCGGGAAAAGCGCTGCGGGGTATGCGGCCATGAAAGCCGCCAACAAGGCTTTCGCCCGCCCGCACCGGAACAGGCGCCCGATCTGGATTTGCGCCCTGGGGCGCCGGTTCGGTCCACCATGGCGCGCTGGCTGCAAGCCTGCCCGCATTGTGGCTATGCCGCGCCCGATATTGCGGAAGCGCATCCGGCGGGCGCGCAGGCCGTGGCAGCGGCACCCTATCGCGCGCTGATTGCCGATACGGCGCACCCGGTTTTGGCCCGGCGCTTTCTGGCTTGGGGGCATGTGCTGGAAGAAACTGGCGCCTTGCATGCGGCCGCAGAAGCAACGCTGCATGCCGCTTGGGTCGCGGATGACCTCAATCGCGACGATCTGGCGCGGCTTTGGCGGCGCGAAGCGGTCGCACTGTGGCGAAGCGGTCCCGCTTTGGATGCTGAGCAATCCGTCCGCGTCATTGATGCGCTGCGCCGTGCGGGCGATTTCGCCGAAGCCGAAGCCGCCGTGGAAGCCCTGGCGGCGAGCGAACCGCCCGAAGCTGTGGCGCAGGTTGCCGCTTTGGAGGCGCGGTTGATCGCGACGGAGGATGCGGGGCGGCATAGCATTGCGTCCGCCATCGCCCCCCCGGCGCGGCGCCCGCATGTGACGCATCAAAAATCCCCTCGGGCAAAAAAAAGGCCGCCCCGAGGGGGCGGCCTGAAATCCTGGCTCCGCAGGATATTTCGGGGTTAGGCAGCGCGCCCCGCCGGCAGCGCGCCATCATTGGCGGCTTGCAAAGCAAAGCCCGGTTCAAAAACGCGGCTGATGTCGCCACGATCCAGCCCGATATCGGCGAGCTGCTTGTCCGAGAGCTGATCCAGCGCCCTATAGGTGTCGCGGCGGGTCGGCCAAGTGGCGATGGCGGTCAGCACGGCGCCGATGCCGGCCCCGATCATCTTGAAGGCATGGCCGAATGCCTGCTTCCGTGCGGTGGCGCGGGCGGCTGCGGCTTCGCGGTGAATAGCCTCAATCTTCGCGGCGCGGGCCGAGAGACTGGTTTCGAGATTGGCGAAATGCGTGTTCATGTTAAGCTTTCCTTTGCGGAGGCCCCGCCCGATAGGGCAGGATCGCTGTCCGATAGGCGATGATATAGAGGCTTCAGGGGCACAGGTGATGCGCGAAGACAACAGCAGAGCTATGCGCCTAACGCATGATCCAACAGGAAGCCACGCAATAATTGTGAAACATTTGGTCGAGTGGTGTGCATGAACAGGGCTGAACGCTTGGGCGCGCTCCGCGCCGAACTCGCACGCATGGGAGTGCAGGGCTTCCTGATCCCGCGCGCGGATGAGCATTTGGGGGAGTATGTGCCGCGTTCAGCCGAAAGGCTGGCCTGGCTGACCGGCTTCACCGGCAGCGCGGGGCTCGCGATTGTGCTGCTAACGCAAGCGGCGGTGTTTTCCGATGGCCGCTACACGCTGCAAATCCGCAGCCAAATTGATGTCGCCCATTGGGAACCGCGCCACATCACGGAAGAACCCCCCGACGAATGGCTGGCCGCCCATGCGGATGGCCTGGTAATAGGCTATGACCCATGGCTGCATAGCGAACCGGCGCTTGAACGGCTGCGCCGCCCTGGCGTGGCTTTTCGCGCGCTGGAAGCGAACCCGATCGATGCGATTTGGCCGGATCGCCCCCGCGCGCCGGAAGCGCCGGCGCGGGCGCATCCGCTTGCCTATGCGGGCAAGCCATCCCCTGAAAAACGCGCAGAAGCGGCAACCGAATTGCGCGCGGCGGGTGAGGATGCGGTGGTGCTGGCCGATGCGCATTCCATCGCGTGGCTGTTGAATATCCGCGGTGGCGATTTGGACCATACGCCGCTCGCGCTTGGATTTGCGTTGCTGTTTGCGGATGGAGCAGTGTCTTTATTCATGGACCCGGCGAAGCTGGACCATGATACGCGCGCCTATCTCGGCAATGCGGTGGCCGTCGCGCCGCGCGGTGCCATGCCGGCGGCGTTGCGCAGCTTGAAGGGCAAGCGCGTGCGCATTGACCGGGAAGCAACGCCCGCCTGGTTCACCGATTGGCTGCGCGAAGCGGGCGCGGAAATTCGCGCCGGCGAAGACCCCTGCCGCATGCCGCGCGCCTGCAAGAATACAGTGGAACAGCAAGGTGCCCGCGCGGCGCATCAGCGCGATGCGGTGGCGATGGCGCGCTTCCTGCGTTGGTTTGCGGAAGAGGCGCCAAAGGGGGGATTGAATGAAATCTCCGCCGCCGCGCAACTATTGGCGTTTCGCCGCGACGTGCCCTTGTTCCAGGCGGAAAGCTTCCCCGCGATCAGCGGTGCGGGCGAAAACGGCGCCATTGTGCATTACCGCGCGACGGAGGCGAGCCATCGCGCCATCAACCCCAATGAATGCTATTTGATCGATTCGGGTGGGCAATATCTGGACGGCACCACGGACATTACGCGCACATTATGGACCGGGCCTGTTGCGGCACCGCAGCGCCTGCGGGAATGTGTCACGCGCGTGCTGAAGGGGCATATTGCGCTGGCCACCTTGCGCTTTCCGGCTGGCGTGGCCGGGCCGCATTTGGATGCGCTGGCACGCCGCCCGTTATGGGATGTGGGGTTGGATTATGATCACGGCACGGGCCATGGCGTTGGGTCTTATCTTTCCGTGCATGAAGGCCCGGCCGCCTTCAGCCGCGCGGCGCGGGTGGTGGCTTTGGCTGAGGGCATGGTTCTCTCGAATGAGCCTGGCTATTACGCCACGGGCGAATTCGGCATTCGGCTGGAAAATCTGTTGCTGGTGCAGAAGGCCGAAATCGCCGCCGCCGCAAAGCCGTTTCTGGAACTCGAAACCCTGACTTTGGCGCCCTTTGATCGCGCGCTGATCGAACCCGCGCTGCTGACGCTGGCCGAGCGCGATTGGCTGAATGCCTATCACGCGCGTGTGGCAGCGGAGGTGGCGCCGCACTTGGATGGCGTAACCGCTGCCTGGTTGCGGGCGGCTTGCGCACCGATTTGAGTGTGACTTCGTTTTGGGCGACTGATTCACCGCTTCGGTCATGCGACCTACGCGGGTCAGGCGCCCGCCATTTCCACCCACTCGGCTTCGGTCAGTGTTTTCACGCCAAGCTCTGCCGCCCTGGCGGCTTTCGAACCAGCATCGGCGCCGACCACAACGAAATCGGTTTTTTTCGAAACCGATTTCGTGACCTTGGCGCCGAGGCGCTCGGCCAGCGCTTCCGCTTCATCGCGCGTCATTTTCTCGAGCGTCCCGGTGAAGACCATGGTCTTGCCGGCGAAGGCACTATCCGCCGCGCTGGTTTCTTCCGCTGGCAGCGGCGAGACTTCGCTGGCAAGGCCATCAAGCGCGGCCAGATTGCGCGGTTCGGTGAAAAACTCGACAAGCTCTTCGGCAATCGCGGGGCCGATACCTTGGATGGAACCCAATTCCTCCCGCGCTTCCGAACCGATGATATGCGCCGCGATCATCGCCGCGCGCCAGGCTTCCAGGCTATGGTAATGCCGCGCCAAGAGCTTGGCATTCTGTTCGCCAATGCGGCGAATGCCGAGCGCGAAGATAAACCGCTCCAGCGCCACGCTACGCCGCGCTTCAATCGCTTCCAGTAATTTGCTGATCTTGCGTTCACCCCAGCCTTCAAAGCCCGCGAGAGTTTCGCGCTTTAGGTGCAGGCGGAAAATATCGGCAGGGCTTTTGATCAGCCCCACATCGAACAGGAAGTGGATGTTCTCTTCACCCAGTCCTTCAATATCCATCGCGCCGCGGGAAACGAAATGCCGCAAGCGTTCGGTGGTTTGCGCGGGGCAGGTCAGGCCGCCGGTGCAGCGGCGCACCACATCTTCACCATCGCGGATGGCGTGGCTGCCGCAGGCGGGGCAATGCAGCGGAAAGGCATAGGGCTCTGCATCGGCCGGGCGTTTTTCCAGCACAATCCCCAGGATTTGTGGAATGACATCGCCGGCGCGTTGCAGCATGACGGTATCACCAATGCGCACATCCTTGCGCGCAATTTCCTCCTCATTATGCAGCGTCGCATGGCGCACCACGACGCCGCCGACATTGACTGGCTCCATCACGGCGCGCGGCGTCAGCGCGCCGGTGCGGCCGACCTGGATTTCGATATCAAGCAGCTTCGTCACCGCCTGTTCGGCAGGGAATTTCCACGCTACCGCCCAGCGTGGCGCGCGACCCACAAAACCTAGTCGGCGCTGCCAATCAATCTTATCAAGCTTATAGACCACACCATCAATGTCGTAGCCGAGTGCAGCGCGGCCCGCGCCAATTTCTGACTGGAAGTGTTCGGCCGCATCTTCGCTATCCAAACGCCGAGACAGCGGGTTCACCGCAAACCCCCAGCGGCGCAGTGCATCCAGAAAATCATGATGGGTTTCGGCCGGCGCTTCACTCGCCGCGCCCATCGCATAGGCCAGTAGTTTGAGGGGCCGCCTTGCCGTGATGCGCCCATCAAGCTGGCGCACCGAACCGGCGGCGGCATTGCGCGGATTGGCGGGGATCACCACGGCGTCACCCAATTTTTCGCCCGCCGCACGGCGCGCTTCGCGTGCTTCGGCGGCTGCTTCCTGCGCGGCGCGGAAGCTCCGGAAATCGGCCTTTTCCATGAAAACCTCGCCCCGGATTTCGATGCTGGCGGGGAAAGGCGGTTTCAGATGCTGGGGTAGGGATGGGATGCTCAGCAGATTGGGGGTGACGTCCTCGCCTTCCGCGCCATCACCGCGCGTGGTACCCTTAATGAACACGCCGTTTTTATAAAGCAGGTTGATCGAAAGCCCATCAATCTTGGGTTCGCCCACAAAGGCGAGCGCTTCGGCCTCAGACAGTCCCAGAAAGCGGCGGACGCGCTTGCAGAATTCGCTGAATTCCTCGAGCGAGAAGACATTATCCAGGCTCAGCATCGGCTCGCCATGGCGGGATTTGGCGAAGCCTTCCGCGATTGGGGCGCCAACGCGGCGCGATGGGCTGTCGCTACGGATCAGGTGGGGAAACTGTGCTTCGATGGCGCGGTTGCGTGCTACCAGCGCGTCATACTCGGCGTCCGTGATCTCCGGCTGGTCCTTGGCGTGATAGAGCCGGTCATGCCGTGCGATCTCCCGCGCCAGCTCCGCCAGTTCAATCGCCGCATCCAGTTCTGAGAGATTTTGTACAGCACGCGTTTTCATATCGCTGCCCTAGGGCAAGGGCAGAAGGATAAAAAAACGAGGGGGCGCGGGGTAGTTCCCTCCCCAACCCTTTCTTTGTGTTTCATGCGCTATCCCCTAAAAGGCTCCGCGCCGCCGCGCGTGCGGCTTCGGTCACTTTTTCCCCGGCCAGCATGCGCGCGAGTTCTTCGTATCTTTCCGTCTGATCAAGTATTTCAACCCGCGTTTCCGCACGCTGTCCTTTCACCTGCTTCGCCACACGGAAATGCCGCGCACCGCGCGCTGCGACTTGCGGGCTATGCGTCACCACCAGCACTTGCACGCGGTCCGCCACGCGCGCCAGGCGCTCACCCACGGCGGCGGCGGTGGCGCCGCCAATGCCGCTATCCACCTCGTCAAAAATCAGTGTCGGCACCGGCGATCCGCGCGCGAGTACCACTTTCAGCGCCAGCATCAGGCGCGACAACTCCCCGCCCGAGGCGATTTTGGCGAGCGGTCCTGGCGTTTGCCCTGGATTGGTCGCGACGAGGAAAGTGACGCGATCCTGCCCATCCGCACCCCAGGCGGGCTCATCACGCGCGGTCAGGTCAATCACCAACCGCGCACGATCCAACTTCAGCGGCGGCAATTCCTCGGCGAGGGCGTTTTCAAGTGCGCTGGCGGATTTGCGGCGCGCGGCGGAAAGCTTGCCGGCGGCGGTGATGTATCTGGCGCGTGCCTCGGCCCCAGCCGCTTCAAGCGTAGCGACTGCGCCCGCACCGGCATCAAACGCTTCCAACCGGGCGCGCAAACTACTGAGCAATGCGGCGAGTTCCGTCACCGGCACGCTATGTTTCCGCCCCGCGGCGCGGAGCGCGAATAGCCGTTCTTCCACCTGCTCCAAGCGGCGCGGATCTGGGCCGGTTTTGTTCATCAGCCGGGTGAGCAACCCCTCTGCCTCACTCAACGCATCCTGTGCAGCGGCAAGCGCCTGGATGGCGGGCTGCGCTTCGTCATTCGGCGGCGGCAAGCGTTCCAAAGCACGCGCCGCTTCGCGGAGTGCACGCGCGGGGGAAGCAGCACGGCGGTCGCGCGGCGTCAGTTCCCCAAGCGCGACGGCAACCGCCTCGGCCCAGCGTTCGCCCTGTTGCAGCTTTTGGCGTTCGGCCGCGAGGGTATCTTCCTCGCCTTCTTCGGGCGCAAGTTCGGTCAATTCGCCAACGGCGTGGCGCAGCCATTCCTCCTCGCGCTGCGCGCTGGCAATGGCCTCGCGCGCGGCGGCCAGGCGGCGCGTGGCATCGCGCCAAGCAGCCCAGGCGCTGGCGGTGGCGCTGCGATCCGCATCCAGCGCGCCGAAAGCATCCAGCAGCCCAGCATGGGTGGTGGGATCGGCGAGCCCCACCTGTTCATGCTGGCCCTGCACTTCTACCAGCGTCGCGCCCAGTTGTTTGAGCAAGGCAACACTGACGGGTTGGTCATTGATGGAGGCGCGGGATCTGCCATCAGCTTGCAGCACGCGGCGGAGCACCAGCTCATCCTCGGCGCGGATGCCCTGGTCGCGCAAAATCTCGAAACAGGGGTGGTCATGCGCGGGCAGGAAGGCGGCGGCGACGCTTGCTTGCGCCTGCCCCGCCCGCACCAACCCCGCTTCGGCGCGCTGGCCGAGGGCCAGGCCAAGACTGTCCAGCAAAATGGATTTGCCCGCCCCGGTTTCACCGGTCAGCACGGCAAGCCCGGCATCGAAGTTCAGGTCAAGCTTTTCGATCAGCACCACATCGCGAATGGCGAGAGAGGCGAGCATCGGCGCGCCGCCCCGTGCTCAGAAAATCTTGTTCAGCATCCGGCTGACAAAGCCGGGACGCTCACCGCGGGCTTCGGCGCCGGCGGCGACCAGCAGCGCATAGCTATCAGCATACCAATCGCCGCCGGGGTAGTTATAGCCCAGCACGGCGGCGTTGCGGCGCGCTTCTTCCGGCAGGCCAAGATTCAGGTAGATTTCCACCAGCCGATGCAAGGCTTCGGGGACATGGTTGGTGGTCTGGAAATCCTCCACCACGCGGCGATAGCGGCCAATGGCCGCCTGATGCAGCCCCTGGCGCTGATAGAAGCGCCCGACAGTCATTTCCTTGCCGGCTAAATGGTCTCGGCCGAGGTCAATTTTCAGCCGGGCATCGCGGGCATAGGCGCTATCGGGGAAGCGGTTGATGACTTCCTGCAAGGATGCGATGGCAATGGTGGTCTGGCGCTGGTCGCGTTGTGCATCGGTGATTTGTTCGTATTGGGACAGCGCGCGTAGGTAATAGGCATAGGCGATGTCGCGATGCGCCGGATGCAATTGAATGAAGCGATCCAGGGCACCAATCGCTTCTGTGTAGCGATTGCGCAGATATTCCGCATAGGCCGCCATCAGCTTGGAGCTGGTGGACCAGGTGGAATAGGGGTGTTCACGTTCAATGGCATCAAAATACTCGACCGCGCGGGCGTAGTTGCGCGCACGCAGATTCTGCATGCCAAGGGCGTAGAGCTGCTGCGGTTCCTCATCCGCCGCGGTGGTGATGACGCGGCGTGCGAGTGACGGGTCCGCACCCGTGGTGTTCGTTGGGCCGGAACTGCCACAAGCGGCAAGGGTCAGAAGCAGGGCTATTGGCAGGAAGGGGCGCATAAATCCCGGTTCAATGGAAAGACGCCGTTGATATAGGGCAGAATGGTCTTGGGTGAAATCACCCTTGGTCAACGAGGCGTATTCAGGCGAAGGCCGGGGCCTTTTGCTTGGCCGGGGTGGCAGCGCCGCCCGCCCAGCACCAGGCGCCGGCAACGGCGAAAAGCGCGCGCAGCAACTGGTTGTTCAACGCATGGCCGGACCGGCTGCCGATGAAACGGGCGCGAAGCGGGGCGCCGGCCAGGGCAAGATCCCCAACCAGATCCAGCATCTTGTGGCGGATGAATTCATCCGCATGGCGAAGCCCGCCAGGGTTTAGAATAGCCATGCCATCCACCACCACGGCATTGGCCAAGCTGCCGCCAAGGGCGAGGCCCGCATCATGCAGGCGCGCGACATCTTCAGCGAGACCAAAGGTCCGTGAATCGGCCAACTTGGTGCGAAAACTCTCTGGCGTCAGCCGCAGTCTGAGCGATTGATGCCCGATCAGGGTATTCGGGTAGTCAATCTCAAGCAAGGTATCGAAGGCGACTTCAGGGTTGGGATGCAATTCGGCAAAGGCGCCACGGCCATCTTCCACACGGACGGGGCGCAGGACTTCGATAAACCGGCGCGGCGCCGCGCTGGCAGCGATACCGGCGCAGTCGATCAGGAACAAAAATGGCGCGGCGGAGCCATCCAGGATGGGAATCTCCGGACCATCAACTTCAATGATCGCGTCATCAATGCCGGCGCCGGTGAGCGCGGCCATGACATGTTCAATGGTGCCGATGCGCGCTGCCGGCGCGGTGGGCGCCGCGATGGTGGTGCAATGCTGCGTATCGGTCACAAAATCAAAGCGCGCCGGGATATCCACGCCAAGATCGGTGCGGCGGAACTGAATGCCTGCGCCAGCGGCGGCGGGGTGCATGGTAAGGGAGATCCGGCGCCCGGAATGCAGCCCATCGCCCACGCAGCCGATTGGGGCCTTGAGGGTCTTGCGCCAACCATATTCCGCGGGAAGAAAACCGTCCATCATACCCTTCTGTTCCGGGCTGAAAGCCGTGCGGCAGGCGCGGACCTCATCATCCCACGTTCACGTTCCCATGACGGTTTGCCAAAAGCGATACAAGCCTTATTTCTGCATGTTTCACCACATGCATCTGATTTCATTGAATTGGTGCTATGCGAAAAAGGGCAAAATCAAGGCGACCCGAGCGATCATTCCCGGCGCAGTATCTGATCCACCAAACGATCCGCCCACGCGTTGCTGGAAAAGCTCTCTCGCAGCGCGGCCTCAGAATAGGTGTCTCGCACCCAATCCAGGAAGGGAATATCGGGGTTAGTGCGCTGGAAGGCGGCGAAGCTTTTGAAGAAGGCGTCCAGAATGCCGGTGTGCGCTGACGCAACATGGCCATGACGGAGCGAAAGCTGGGCCAGGGCCTCCTGGACGTGGCGGCCTTGCAGCAAAAGCCAAATGCCGGCCGCGAGCCCGGTACGATCCGCGCCGGATTTGCAATGGATTAGCGCCGGTTCCTCCATATCCTGGAAAATGCCCGCAAGCCTTAGAATGCGGTCCTTATGCGGCGCGCCGCGGCTTTCAAACGGTGCATCGATATGGGTCAGACCAAGCCGCGCCGCTTCGGCCCGGCTGAGTGCATCAGCGCCGCAATCGGCGCGGTTGCCGCGCAGATTGATGATGGTGCGAATGCCATGACGCCGCGCCGCCTGGCGCATTTGCCAGGGCAGCGGGTGGTTTGATCGGTAAAGCCGCCCAGGGGCCACCACGCCCCAATTGCGCCATCCCAAGCGCAGCATGGCGTGGTCAATGAAAAGCGCATTGCCCCAGATGGCGGTGGGCGTCACGCGCCGCTATTCCAGCCGTGCGCCGGAAATCCTCACCGCTTCCTGCCACATGGGGCGTTCATACTGCGCGCGGGCGATCATGTCTTCCGGGGTGGACCACACCGCCTCGGCCCCCACACGCAGGAAGCGTTCTTTCACTGCCGGGTCGGCGACAATGCGGCGCAGCGCGCCATTCACGCGTTCAATGGCGATGCGCGGCGCGCCGGCGGGAAATACAAAGCCCTGCCAGGAGGAGACAACGAAATTCGGCACCCCTGCTTCTGCCATGGTGGGTACATCCGGCATGGTCGGCCAGCGCGCGACCGAGGTGACCGCCAAGGCACGCATGCGGCCTTCCTGAATGACCGGAATGTAGGAAGCAAGGTTATCCAGCGCCGAGTCGAGATCGCCCGACAGCATGGCAGGAATGATCTGTGCTGCACCGCGGAAGGGCACATGCGTGCCTTCCACTTGCACGCGCGCGGCGAAAAGCGCGCCAGTCAAATGCGGGGTTGTCCCAACGCCCGGCGAACCATAGTTGAAGCCTCCACGCTTGGCGCGTATCCAGGCAATGAATTCGGCCAGGCTGCGCGCTGGATTATGCTGCGCGGGCACCACGACAACATTCGGCAAATCCCAAGCGATGCCGACCGGTACCAAATCCCGTGCCGGGTCATAGGGCAGGCGCGCATAGATGAAGTTATTGATGACCATATGGCCGACCGACGCTATCCCCATGGTATAGCCATCCGGCGCTGCCTTGGCGGTGGCATCAATGCCGATATTCCCACCCGCACCAGCGCGGTTTTCGATGATGAAATTCTGCCCGAGGATCGGCTGCATCAACTCGGCATAGATGCGCACCAGGACATCGGTGGAACCCCCTGGCGGCCAGGGTACGATGATCCGCACCGGGCGCACGGGCCATTCCCCCTGGGCGCGGGCAACGGATGGGCTGGCCAGCAGGGCGGCAGCCAGCAAGGAGCGACGGCTGATCATGGGTTTTTCTCCGCATCAAAGGTGGGCGGCATATAGAGAGCCTGCCCGCGCCTTGCCAAGCGCGGTCGCCTTGGGTTGGACAGGTGCCGCGAATGCGTCAATAATCCTGTCCAAACAGGGATGCGGGCAATGCCAACACGGGGCAGTACGAATAATGCGGACATGGCCGAGGCGCGTGCCCTGCCGGCCGGGCGCAATCTGCTGTTTCTGCGCGAAGAAGAACTCCGTCTGGCGCAGGATTTGCTGTTTTTCGGCTATCGCGATTTCACCGCCGGGGCGGATGCAATCCTCGCCACGCTGGATATGGGCCGCGCGCATCATCGTGTGCTGCATTTTGTTGGGCGGCGGCCTGGCATCACGGTGGGCGAATTGCTGGGGATTCTGGGCATCACCAAGCAAAGCCTGGGGCGCGTGCTGCAACCGCTCATGAGCGACGGCTATGTGGTCCAGGCACCGGGCGAGGTTGACCGGCGGCAAAGGCGGCTGACGCTGACCGAAAAAGGTGTCACGTTGGAACGCCGCTTGTTCGAACGCCAGCGAGAAACCGTCATGCGCGCCTATCGCGAAGCCGGCCCTGCCGCGGTGGAGGGTTTTCGGCGCGTCATGCGCGGGCTCATGGGGGAAGACGCGCAAGCGAGCCTTACGCGCTTGCAAGGGCCAGAGGCTGAGGGCACCAGGCGATGAGCGGCCAGGAAGATCCCGCCCATATTCTGGTGGTGGATGATGATGCGCGGCTGCGCGCGCTATTGCAGCGCTTTCTGACCGAACAGGGCTTTCGTGTGAGTACTGCGGAAAACGCTGCCGCCGCCCGCGCGGCGTTGGCGAATATGGCGTTCGATCTGCTGGTTTTGGATGTGATGATGCCCGGTGAGACAGGGTTGGAACTGACTGCTGCCTTGCGTGCCGAAGGGCATGAAGTGCCGATCCTGATGCTGACCGCGCGCGGCGCGCCGGATGACCGCATCGCCGGGCTTGAACAGGGCGTGGATGATTACCTGGCCAAGCCTTTCGATCCACGCGAATTGGCTTTGCGCATTCGCACGATTTTGCGCCGCGCCGTACCTGCGCCTACCGCGCCGCATAGCTTGGCGCCGATGCAAATCGGCAATCGCTGGTTTGATATTGAACGCGCGGAATTGCGCGGCCCGGATGGCATTATTCGCCTGACGGGTGGTGAGGCTGCGCTGCTGCAAGCCCTCGCACGCCGTGCCGGTGATATTCTGAGCCGTGAGGATATCGGCGAAGCGCTCGGCACGCCTGACGCCGGCGAACGCGCCATTGATGTGCAAGTGACCAGGCTGCGCCGCAAGGTAGAGCTCGACCCGCGTGAGCCGCGCTTCATCCAGACCATTCGCCATCGTGGTTATGTCTTGAGGCCAGGGCCGTGACTCCGCTGGACCGGGGCTTGCGCCGGCTGGTGCCGCGCGGGCTTCTGGGGCGATCACTGCTGATCATTCTGGTGCCGCTGGTGATCCTGCAGGCGATTGCCTTGCAGCTTTTCTATGGCAGTCATTTGGATGTGATTTCGCGCCGCCTGGCGGCGGGCGTTGCCGGCGATATCGCCATTGTGGTCGGCCTAATGGAACGCGAAAAGGAAGCCGAGGATCGCAGCTGGATTTTTCGTGAAGCGGCCTGGCGGCTGGATTTGTCTCTTGCCCATGAAGCGGGGGCGCGGCTTGCGGTCACGGGAGCGCGGCCTGCTGCCCTGCCCTGGCTGCCATTGGAAGAGGATTTGGCCGCCGCGATGCAGGAACGCGTGCGCCTGCCCTTCGATGCGGATTGGCAGAGCGATCCACGCAGTGTGATCATTCGCGTGCAAATGGCTGATGGTGTTTTGCATGTGGAAGTCGCGCGGAAGCGGCTATTCAGCGGCACGATCTATCTTTTCGTGATTTGGCTGGTGGGATCATCGCTGCTGCTGTTCCTGGTGGCGGCGATTTTCATGCGCAATCAGGTACGCGCGCTACGCAAGATTACTGCCGCTGCCGAGGCTTTCGGCATAGGGCGTACGGTGGGGCCGATGAAGCCGGAAGGTGCCGCTGAGGTGCGGCAGGCGGCCACGGCCTTCAACCGCATGGAAGAACGCATCAGCCGTTTTGTGGATAGCCGGACGGAAATGCTGGCTGGCATCAGTCATGATTTGCGCACACCTCTCACGCGACTACGGCTTGGGCTTGCCATGCTGCCGGAAGCCGCGCGCGACGATGCCGCAGCCATGGCGGAAGATGTCGAGGAAATGGATCGGCTGATTGGCGTCTACCTTGCCTTTGCGCGCGGTGAGGGCGTGGAACAACCCGAAGAAACCGACCTTGCCGCTTTGCTGCGCGGTGTTGTTGCGCAACAGGCGCGTGGTGGCGCAGCTATACCTTTTGTGGGGCCGGAATCGCTCCTGATGGAACTCCGTGCCGGAGCAATGCGGCGATGTTTTGGCAATTTGCTGCATAATGCACGCAAGCATGCCTCGCGCGTGACCGTGACCCTTGCCAAACAGCCGCGCGGCCAAAATGGTATTTGGGCGGATATTGCAATTGATGATGATGGGCCAGGCATTCCGGCGGTATCGCGTGAAGACGCCTTCAAGCCTTTCACCAGCCTTTCAGGGGGTGGCACAGGGCTTGGGCTTGCCATTGCGCGCGATATTGCCCGCGCGCATGGCGGCGATGTTTTTCTGGACGACAGCCCCTTGGGTGGGCTGCGGGCGCGGATCAGGGTGCCGGGATAGGCTTTGGTTGACCTAACCGAGCGAATATTGCCGTGCCTGATCGCTGGGCGTTACCAGAACGCGGCTCACGCCAATCACCTGGCCGAGGTTACCCGCAATCAGCACCGCCACGCCGGGTTCAAGATCCTGGCAGGCGATAGTGATTTCCATTTCCTCGATCCCTTGGCGGACCTGGAAAGAATCAGGCGTCACGTTGCGCTTGGCGAAGGGCTGCAAAAGCCGCGGCAGCAGGCCGGGGCTGGATTCGGCGCGCAGATCAAAGCGCGTGGGCAAAGGGCTCGATAGCATGGGTGAGGTCCGGCTCAGGGTGGCGGGGCAATGCTGGCGCGGCCGCCAGATGGGCGCGCAGGCCAGACGCCTGGCAGCGCAGGCGGCCGCGGCGGTAATTCGGAAAGAAAGCACTCTCGAAACCGTTCGCAATACATAACACATCCCGTGCCGAAGGCAAAAAATACGGCGCGGTTGGGGGACTCCGCCCCGTCAGAGTCTCTCGTCTAAGGAGGAGAAGCTATCAAACCGGGCGGAAAATCGCGCCGCCCGCCCGATTCTTGTGGCGCGAAAATGCCAAGGCGCTATTGATCTGGGTCAAGTACCCTGAAACGGTTGGCTTCCATGGGGCAGCAAGTCCGTCACACAGAATTGAGGAGAGAGTTTTCATGGCGCGTGTTGCACTTGTCACCGGTGGCCAAAGAGGCATTGGCGCTGCGATCAGCGAAGCGCTGCAAGCGGCTGGCCGGACCGTGGTGGCATCCTATGCCGGCAATGATACCGCGGCGAAGGCGTTTACCGATCGCACCGGTATTCCCTGCTATAAATTTGATGTCGCCGATTACGCGCAATGCGCAGTCGCGATTGCCAAGATTGACGCCGAAGTGGGGCCGATTGACATTCTGGTGAACAATGCCGGCATCACGCGCGATGCCACTATGCGCAAGCTGAACCGCGACATGTGGGATTCGGTGATCGATACAAACCTCGGCTCCTGCTACAATCTTTGCAAGCTGGTCTGGGAAGGCATGAATGCGCGTAAGTTCGGCCGCATTGTGAATATCGGGTCGGTGAATGGTCAGGCCGGGCAATATGGCCAGGTGAATTACGCCGCCGCGAAATCGGGCATTCATGGCTTCACCAAGGCGCTAGCGCAGGAAGGGGCGAAGCTTGGCATTACCGTGAATGCCGTTGCCCCCGGTTATGTGGACACCGAAATGGTGCGCGCCGTGCCGCCCGATGTTCTGGAAAAGATCATTGCCCGCATCCCGCGCGGCCGGTTGGGCAAGGCAGAGGATATCGCCCGCGGCGTGGTCTTCCTGACCGCCGAGGATGCCGATTTCATCACCGGGTCCACGCTGTCCATCAATGGTGGCCAGCATATGTATTGATGGGGTGGGGGCGGATATGCCCCCCCTTTCATAAGCCTCCGCCCATGGCATGCTGCGCTTCCAATGAAGGGGAAATGCCATGGGCTACGCCGTTCTTGCTTTCGATGGTGCCGATAAAACCCGCCGCGCCGCGGCGATGGACGGCCACCGGGCGCTGATCAGCCGTTGGGCTGAGGATGGGCGGATGCCCTTCGGCACACCACTTTTCACGAGCGAATGGGTGCCTTCCGGATCGCTCATGATCTTGGATGTGCAGGATATGGCGGGCGTTCGCGCCTATCTGGCCGAAGAACCCTTTTCGGTGGAAGGCGTCTGGGGCGATGTGCGTATCCTGCCCTTCCGCATCGCGCCCTTGCCCTATCAGCGACTGCCCAAGCCAGGCGATCCCATGGCCAGCACCCGCACCCATACGGTTGCTATCGCTTATGATGGCACAGATGCCGATGCCCCCGCCCGCCGCCAGGCAGCGCGGGGGGCGCATATCGCGCGCATGCAGCCCATGGCGGCCGATGGCACGCTCGCGGTTGGTGGCGCCATTTTGGATGAGGCCAAGAGCCGCATGATCGGTTCCATCACCGTCACGCGCCACGGTACGGATGAAGCGGCGCGCGCCTGGATGGCCGAAGACCCGTATGTGAAAGGTGGCGTCTGGCGGGACATTACCCTGCATGCAACGCGCTTGGCGGCGCTGCCCTATCGCCCCTTCCCCGGCGCTGCCTAATGGCGCTGATTGAATATGCCGATGCCGTGCCGGAGGTGCGCGCGGTATTTGATGACATCAAAACGACGCGGGGTGTCGCCGATGTCAATAATTTCTGGAAGGCCTTGGCAGTGCATCCGCCAACGCTCAGGCGCACCTGGGAAAGCCTGAAGCAGGTCATGGCGCCAGGGGCGCTCGACCCGCTGACCAAGGAAATGCTTTATCTCGCGGCCTCAGCAGCGGCGGGGTGTGCCTATTGCACGGCTTCCCACACGGCAGCAGCGCGCGCCAAGGGCATGACAGAGGCGATGCACGGCGAATTGCTCGCCGTACTAGGCATCGCGGCGGAGACGAACCGTTTGGCGGAAGCGCTCCGTGTTCCCATTGATCAGGGTTTGTGAGCGGTCATAAAAAACCCCGAGGTTTCCCTCGGGGTTTCCGTTCAGGCCAGAAGGCTCTGTTCAATCGCTGTTGCGTTGACCCATGAAGGACAGCAGCAGCTGGAACAGGTTGACGAAGTTCAGGTAGAGGCCAAGCGCATCCATCACGCTCCGCTTGCCGGCTTCATCTGGACCCTCCGCATAGGCGAATTGCACGTAATCCGCCTTGATGCGCTGCGTGTCATAGGCCGTGAGGCCAACAAACACGACCACCCCGATCACGCTGATCGCAAAGGCTAACGCCGGGGAGGCCAGGAAGATATTGACCACACCCGCGATCAGAATGCCGATCAGACCCATGATCATGAAGCTGCCAAAGCGCGTCAGATCCGCCTTTGTGGTGTACCCGTACAGGCTCACCGCCGCGAACATGGACGCGGTGATGAAGAAGGTGCTGGCGATGGACTGGCCGGTGTAGCGCAGGAAGATGTTCGACAGGCTCGCCCCCATACAAGCAGCGAAAACCCAGAACAGCGCCTGCGTCGCGGGGCGCGAGAGCTTGTTGATGCCAAAGTACAGCACCAGGATGAAGGCGAGCGGCGAGAGCATCACGACCCAGCCGAGGATGGTCGGCGAGACGATGCGCGCGCCATTGGCGGCGCGTGTCACGGACCAGAACATCTGTTGCAGCTCAGGTGAGGAATAGATCACATAAGCGACAATGCCGGTCAGCAGCAGGCCAGACGCCATCCAGTTATAGACGCGGAGCATATATGCCCGCAGCCCGGCATCAATTGCGGCCGCATCGGCCACGACGGGCCGACTCCAGTCGGTGTTATAACGCGTGTCGGGACCAAAGGCCATAACGAACACTCCTGTTGATGGGGAGGATCCCCCGTTAGACAATGATATGGATATTTCGTAATGCAGATCAATAGGGGGCGCCCGCCGGTCAGACCAACGGGCGCCCGGTCCTGATCAACGCTCCGGCGGCTCCACCCGCACGGCGACGGCTTCCGCAATGGCGACATCCACCCGGTCACCAACCTTCAGGGTCTTCAAGAATTCGCGCAGCTCAGGGGCGCGGACAGCAACGGTACGCTCCACGCGGGACGGCCCGACGAAGCTCACAGTATTGTTGGCGGTATCCAGGGCGGTGATGCGCACCTGGGCGCGCGTCGCGGCGGCCGCGCCGGCGGCAGGCCGGGTTCCGGGTTCAGGGCGTGCAGCGCCCACCACGGTTTCAGGTTCCATCCGGCTGCCGCGGGGGGCCATGCGCACGGCCACGGCGTCCTCATAATGCAGCCGCACGCGGTCGCCACGGCGGATTTGGGCGAAGTTCTGCACTTCCGGGCCAAGCTGCAGGGTTTGCGGCTTATTTTCCGGGCTACGCACCACGATGGTCCGGGTCCGCGCATCCACGCGGTCCACCGCCGCCACCATTTCACGTGTGGTGGAGGCAACCACGGGCGGTTCCGGGGTGGGCGTGGCGCAGCCGATCAGCGCCAAAAGCGGCAGGGCCAAAAGGGCGCCATGGCGCAGGCGCACGGACAGGTTTTCAATCATGATGTGGCTTTCCTTCCTGATTTGCCGCCAAACAAAGGCGACGGCTTAACGCATGGTTAGGGCGGCGCGGCAACCGGCACCCTTAGGCCACCCCTTCCCGCCAATAGCCCTGATGCGGCACCGCACCTTCTTCTTCCAGGCACGGCCCAACCACCGCCACCTTCTCCGCCGCACTGTCCAACACCGCCCGGCAAGAAAGGGACAGCCCCGCCGTATGGGGCTGCGCATTGCGCAAATGCAGAATGGCGCCCGCGGAAAGCCCATAAACGGCGCGGCCGATGCCAGTATAAAATATCGCCGCCGAGCACATCGCGCAGGGCTCGCCCGAGGAATAGATCGTGGCATTCCGCAGCACACCGCGCGGTAGCCCGGCCCGCAAAACCGCGTGCAGGGCATTCATTTCGGAATGCGCGAGCGTGCCGCCGCCGCCCTTGCCCTGGGTGGACCCGGCCTCGACCAGTACCTGACCCTTCTCATCGGCAATCACTGCCGCGAAGGGGCGATCACCGCGCGCGCGCGCCTCATTGGCCAGCGCAAAGGCGCGGCGGAGCAGGCTAACATCAAGCGCTGAGAGCTTTTCATCCTCGGCCATATGGGGCTTTCTATTCATTGCGCAGCAACGGCGCTGCCTTGGCACGGAGCGCGAAGGCCGTGCCGGCATAACCGAAGGCAAGCGTGATGGCCATGCAGGCCAGCACCGTGATTGCCAAAGTACCCGGCAAGAACACCCAATCCGCGCGCATGACAAAGCGCACCACACCCCAGGCCGTTGCTGTGCCAGCCGCCGCTGCCATTAATCCCGCCGTCAGGCCAAGCAGGCCAAATTCCACCAAAAAGCTCGCGCGGATTTGCGCACGCCTCGCGCCAATGGTCTTCAGCACCACAACATCGCGAATGCGCCGCTTTTGCCCCGCCGCCATCGCGCCCGCCAGCACTAGCAAGCCCGCGAGCAAGGTAATGCCGGCAACGGCGGAAAGCGCGAAGCCGATCTTCTCCAACAAGCCCACCACCTGATCCAAGGCATCGCGCACCCGAATGCCCGATACATTCGGGAAACGATCCGTCAGCAAGCGCAGAAGTGTCGCTTCCTGCGCCATATCATTGCGCATGGTCGCGATATGCGTATGCGGCGCGGCGGAGAGCAATCCCGGGGATGCCACCAGCACATAATTGATGCCAAGCCCGCGCCAGGCGATCTCTCGCAGGCTCGCGATTTTCAGCGTGATGTCGCGCCCCAACACATCCACTGTGATGGTGTCACCCACATTGACCCCCCAACCGCGCGCGAGTTGCGCATCGAAGGAAACCAAGGGCGGGCCGGCATAATCCGCGGGCCACCATTCCCCGGCAGAAAGCCGCGCGCCCTCAGGGGGTACTTCGGCATAGGTCAGGCCGCGATCGCCGCGCAAGGCCCAGGCGGTCTCCGGCGTTGCATTCACCTGTTCCGCCGGCACGCCATTCACCGCGACAATGCGCGCGCGCAGATTGGGCACGCTGCGGATTTCCGTCACACCTGGTTGCGCGCGGGCCAGCGCCTCGAAGGCTCGGATCTGGTCGGATTGGATATCAATGAAGTAAAAATTCGGCGCAGCAGCAGGCATTTCATTCGCCAATTGCCGGCGTAGATTGCCTTCAATCAGCGCAATGGCGGCCAGCACCGTGAGCCCGACACCAAGCGAAACGAGCATGAGGGGCGTCGGCGCGCCGGGCCGATGGAGATTGGCGAGCCCCAGGCGCAGCGCCGGGCGGCGCGCATGTGGCAAGCGCCGCGCAAGTGCCATCAGCGCCGCCGCACCAAGGCGGAATAGCAAGAGCGTGCCAATCACCGCGACGATAAACCCAGCCGCAAAGCGCGGATTTTCCGCCGTACCAATCACTAAAGCGGAAAGCGCGCCCGCTGCCGCCAGGATCACCGCCAGAATGCCAAGGCTCGGCCTGCCCCCGCTTGGCGCCACCACATCCCGAAACAGCGCCGCGCCCGGAATGCTGCCCGCCCGCCCAAGCGGCCACAGCGTGAAGGCAAGCGCTGTCAGCAGCCCATAAGCCGCGGCCATGATCAGCGGCGCCGGATAGGGCAGAATGCGCGGCGCCACCGGCAGAATGGAAGCGAGCGCGGCGGCCCCCGCCCAGGTCAGCGCAAAACCAATCGCCAAGCCAAGCGCAATGCCGAGCAACGCAAGCGCCATCACCTGTACCAGATAAGTCAGGAAAATCAGCGCTGGCGGCGCACCAAGACAGCGCAAGGTTGCAATGGTGCGCGCACGTTGTTCGAGCCAGGCCGATACGCCGGTCGCAGTACCAATACCGCCCACCAGCAGCGCCGTCAGGCTTGCCAGCGTCAGGAAAAACGCCGCGCGATCCAGGAAGCGATTGACACCGGGGGCCGCGACCTCAGAACTGCGAATCCGCCAGCCGCTTTCCGGAAAATCGCGGCGCAGATCAGCAATGAAGCGCTGCCGATCCACACCCGGCGGCAGCGCCAGCCGGTATTCATAGGTCACCAGACTGCCCGGCTGAATGAGCCGCGTTGCGTCCAAAGACGCCAAGGCAATCAAGGCGCGCGGCCCAAGCAATGAAGGGCTTGCAACTTTATCCGGTTCCTGCGTGATGGTGGCGCGGAAGATCAGGCGCGCTTCGCCAATGCGCAGCACTGCACCGGGCGCGATGCCAAGCCTTTCGGCGATGAAAGGATCAAGCAGGATATCGCCCGCAGCAAGCGCCACAGGCGGTTGCACTTCGAGCGCGCCGAAAAGCGGATAGGCGGCATCAACCGCCTTCACCTCCACCAGCATGCGCTGGCCGGGTTCCGAGACCGCCATGGCACGCAGAGTCACCACTTCGGAAACCCGCGCGCCGCGTGCTGCGAGCCAGGCGCGCGGCGCCTCCGCCAAAGGCCGATAGGGGGAGGCGATTTTAACATCACCCCCCAGAATGCGCGCACCATCCGCAGCAAGCCCGGCATCCACGCCAGCGCGCAGCGTGCCGACAGCGGTGATCGCTGCCACACCAAGCGCGAGACACGCCAGCACAATGCGCAAACCGCGAAAGCCACCGCGCAATTCGCGTCGCGCGATCCTGAAGGCGAGTGCCAAATTGCTCACGCCGCCACCCTGTGATCTACGACAATCAACCCATCTTCAATGCGCAATTGCCTCGGGCAGCGCGCCGCCAGCGCGGGGTCATGCGTGATCAGCAACAACGTCGCGCCAAGCCGCGCGCGCAAATCAAACAGCAGCGTCATGACTTCCTCACCCTTGGCGCGATCGAGGTTCCCGGTGGGTTCATCCGCCAGCAGCAAACGTGGTTCCGCGACAAAGGCCCGCGCGAGCGCCACGCGTTGCTGTTCGCCGCCCGAAAGCTGCGCGGGGTAATGGCCCAGGCGACGCCCCAGCCCAACCGCGCGCAAGGCTTCCGCCGCACGATCAAAAGCATCGAGCACCCCGGCGAATTCCAAGGGCACGGCGACGTTCTCAAGCGCTGTCATGGTCGGGATCAAATGAAAGGCCTGAAAGACAATGCCGAGCCTCTCGCGCCGGAAACGCGCCAGCGCGTCTTCCTCCATGGCGCCAATATCCGCGCCATCAATCAACAGCGCACCGGATGTCGGGCGTTCCAACCCGGCCAGCAGCATTAGCAGGCTGGTTTTGCCCGAACCTGAGGGGCCGACGATCCCGACGGCCTCCCCCGCCGCGACTTGCAGATCAATGCCGCGGAGGATGTTGATCTCACCCTCCCCCGCCCTCACCTGGAAGCCAAGGCCGCGCGCTTCGATCAGGGGTTTGGTGACCCCGGCGCTGGGCATTTCGGGGACGTGAAGGGCATCCATGGTATCGCGAAACTCCTATCCTGCCCGCGCATATGGTCGCAGATGGCTCGCGCGCCAATCGCTGGCGCTGCTGGGCTTGGCGGCGCTGCCAGCGCAGGCGGCGGAAATCCGCCTGATGATGCTGGGGGATTCGATCACCGCCGGGTATGGGCTGGCGCGGGCCGAGGCCCTGCCGGCCAGGCTGGAAGCCGCCCTGCGTGCCAAGGGCCGGGCGGTGCGCGTGATTGATGCCGGGGTTTCCGGCGATACCACGGCTGGCGGGCGGGCGCGGCTCGATTGGGCCTTGGCCGATAACCCCCATGCGGTGATTGTGGCGCTTGGCGGCAATGATGGGCTGCGCGCGCTTGAGCCCCGGTCAAGCCGGGCCAATTTGGCCGCCATCCTGGATGCCCTGGCCGCAAAACGCCTACCCACCATGCTGACCGGGATGCTGGCGCCGCCCAACCTCGGCGCCGAGTATGGGCGGGAATTTGCTGCGAGTTTTAGTGAATTGGCCCGCGATAGGCCGGGCGTGGTCTTCTACCCCTTCCTGCTGGAGGGGGTGGCGGGCGATCTTTCGCTCAATCAACCGGACGGCATTCACCCAAATGTCGCTGGCGTCGCGGAGATGGTTCGCCGCATGCTACCCTATGTCGATTCGCTGCTGGGCAAGGTTGCTGCCCCTTAGGCGAGCCGCGGACCGCACCAGGAGGGCCCCCGCCATGTTGCGTCTTTTCGTCGCCCTCGCCTTGCCGGCCTCACTCAGGGCGGAAATCGCGGGGCTTGCGGGGGGTATTCCCGGCGCGCGCTGGGTGCCGCCCGAGAATTACCATCTGACGCTCCGCTTCATTGGTGAGATCGAGCCCTGGCGCGCGCAGGAAGTGGATGACGCGCTGGCGGCGATCCGCGCGCGGCCGTTTACCTTGCAGCTTGCCGGCGTCGGCACGTTTGAGAAGGCCGGGCGCATCCAATCGCTTTGGGTGGGCGCCGAGCGCAATGACGCGCTGACGCATTTGCAGACCAAGGTGGAAACTGCGCTGCAACGCGTGGGGCTGGCGCCGGAACGCAAGCGCTTTTCGCCGCATGTGACTTTGGCGCGCACGGATCGCGCCGCGCCGGAAAAGCTGATGGCCTTTGTGCAGGCCTATAATCTGTTCCGCGCGACGCCGGTGGAGGTTGAGCATTTCACACTGTTTTCCTCTCGGCTTGGGAAGGAGGCGTCGGTTTATACACCGGAAGTGGATTACGATTTGGTGGCAAGGGTGGCGGCTTGAGGGGGGTGGCTGATGGGCGGTAAAAGGGAGGAGCCGAGTTTCGGAGAGGGCCTGGTGGAAGGGCTGCGTGAGGTGGTGGCCTGAAAGCGCGGCGAGGTGGTGCTTGAGGTGGCAAACATTCATGCCGTGCCTCAACGCCATACGTCAGACCGAGCCGAAGTTACCTAAGGACAGGCTGCGTAACGCACCGGGTGCGTCCAGATCTACCCAGGCCTGAGGCTCCGGAGCCAGGGCAGCCAGGGCCGCATCGTCCACAAAGGCTTGATAAACGCCGCGCTGGCGCAGCAGATGGGGTGCGCCCGCCGCATGCATCGGATGGTCCTGATAGAATACCTGGCCAAAGCCTGCCCTGCGCAGTAGCCAATACATCGCCGCAGGATTCGTTCCCCACCAATTGCTTGGGTCATCGTTCAATTCACGGTTCGGATAGAAGATCATGGACGGCCGCTCGATCGCCAACCCATCGTGCACCGTTTCCAGCACCAGCACCTGCCGGGTGTGGCGCCGCAGCGCCAACACGACCTTGATGGGATCGATCAAGTGGTAGAACATGCAGAGTGAGAGCACGACGTCGAAGGTGACCTTGAAGTTTACCCTGTCGAGCTCCGGAGCATCGAGCTCCAGCGTGTTCACCGGCAGGCCGAGTTCCGCAGCAGCCAGTTCCAATGTCTCCCGCCCGCGATATTCGGGATACTTCCAAGTGACGCTATCCGTTGCCAGCACCAACGCGGCGCCACGTCGCAGGGCTTCGAAGCTGAAAAACCCGTTCCAGGCACCGATATCGAGAACGTTGCGTCCCGAAAGGTCGAGCGGTCCCGAAAAGCCGCTGCCTCGAGTGCCAGGATTTCCGGAGACTTCGGCGCTTAGGAAGCAATGCCAGCCCGCAGCTCCATTGAATGGAACCAGATGTATCCGCCGATAGCCTCGCGCAGGGCGTCGTCGGAAAGGCTCACTTGATACACGAGGCATGCCCCCGACTATCAAACAAGGGTAGTCCAGCGGGTGCGATCCCTCAAACATCTCTTTCGTTAGCCACCAAACGGTATTTTGCAAAACAGGTTCGGTAAGCCTTGGCATCCGCTGGCCACCAGATTAAGCGTGTGCTCGTGAAACGCCCCGCCACCCTCATCGTGCGCCTCATCGCGGCATTGCTCCTGGTGCAAACCGTATTGGCGCCGGCGCTTTGCCTTGCCCATACCAGCAATGCGGGGATGGCTGCGGTCATCTGCTCCCCGGATGGGGATCGCAACGTGCATATGGGGCCGGGTGGGGAAGAATTGCCCGCGCCCGAAGCCCATAGCGGCTTCTGCCTCGCCTGCCATGCCCTGCCGCAGGCTGATCTCCCCGCCGCACCCCTGGTTTCCACCCCGGCGGAAACCGGCGCCGCGATCCTCTGGTTCGCCGCTGGCGATACCGGCTGGCGCCCGGCGGCGCGCGCACCGCCTTACAATCCGACAGGTCCCCCAGCCTTTTCTTGAGGCCGCCCGAATGCGGGCGGCCAAACGCCGTCCCGTCATTCGAGCCGCAAGGAAAACCCCGTGTCTTATTTGAACCGCCGCGCTTTTGGCGCCCTGATCCTGGCCCTGCCGGCCTCATCCGTGCTCGCGCATGATTTTATCGCTGGTGATATCGCCATCGGCCATCCTTGGACCCGCGCCGCCGGCGCCAATACCAATGGCGCGGGCTTCCTGACGCTCCGCAACACTGGCGCGGCGCCTGATCGGCTGGTCTCCGCCGCCAGTCCCGCCGCCCGCGTGGTGGAACTCCATGCCCATATCCGGGAAGGCGATGTGATGCGCATGCGCCCCGTCGCGGATATCCCGATCCCGCCCGGCCAGACCGTACATCTCCGCCCCGGTGGGCTGCATATCATGTTGATTGGCCTGACCGAACCGCTGCGCCAGGGGGGCAGCGTGCCGCTGACCTTCAGATTCGAAAGGGCCGGGGAGGTGCAGGTGACCCTCAGCGTTGAATCTGCCGGCGCCCGCGGCCATGCCCATTGATCGGGCAGCCTTCAGACAGGCTTCGCTTGCCTTTGGCCCCCTTTCGGGCCAAAGAACCCCTGGTTCCGTCACTCCTGATTCTGCATGGAGGGCCTGACATGGCCTCGTCCTTCGACCGTATCGCCGATATCATCGCTGAAAATAGCGAAGTTCCGCGGGATAAGATCCTGCCCGATAGCCATGTGATCAATGATCTGGGCATTGATAGCCTGGACTTCTTGGATATCGTCTTCGCCATTGACAAGGCATTTGGCATCAAGGTGCCGGTGGAAGGCTGGACGCAGGAAGTGAATGCGGGCAATGCGCCGGCAGAGAAATACTTCGTCATGAAGAACCTGGCCGAACGTGTGGATGAGCTGGTTGCGGCCAAGGCCGGCTGACCACATCACCCAGCCACGCGCCACCGAAACCACGGACCCCTGACGCGATGCGCCTGGAATATTTCCAGATGATAGATCGGGTGGCAGCGCGTGAAGGCGATGCCATCATTGTGGAAAGCCGCATCCCGAATGCTTCCCCGGTGTTTGAAGGGCATTTCCCTGGCCATCCGCTGATGCCTGGCGTGCTATTGGTGGAAACCATGGCGCAGGCTTCCGGCTGGCTGCTGCTCGATCTCATGGGCTTTGCGCGTATGCCGTTCCTGATGGCGGTGAAGGAAGCGAAATTCCGCAGCTTCATCGGCCCCGGCACTCTGGTGCGCGTGCACGCCAAGCGCCTGCATGATGGCTCGGGCTTTTCAGTGACCGAGGCGCGGATCGAAGCCGATAGCAAGCGCATTACCGATGCCGAACTGACCTTCCGCATCATGGATTACCCCGCACCTGAATTGGCCGATGCCATGCGCGGGCGGGGCCGGGAATTGGGGCTGCTATGACAAGGCGTGATGTCGTCATTACCGGGATTGGGCTGGTATCCTCGCTTGGTGAGGGGCCGGAGGCGCATTGGGAAGCGCTGACCAAGGGCGCCAAACCCGTGGTGGATGCGATAAGCTTCGCGCCCTTCCCGGTACATCCGCTGCCGGCGCTGGGCCTGGATGCGCAAATCCCGAAAAAGGGTGACCAGCGGCAGATGGAACCCTGGCAGCGGCTTGGCACCTATGCCGCTGGGCTCGCGATTGACCATGCCGGGGCGCGCGGCCTTGTTGCCGATATGCATCTGGTGGTGGCGGCTGGCGGTGGCGAACGTGACATCGCGGTAGATGAGGCGATGACGGCCGCACTGACCAACGCCACGCCGGAGGCCTCCGGCGCATTGCTGAACGAAAAACTCGCGACTGAATTGCGGCCCACCTTGTTTTTGGCGCAGCTTTCCAATCTGCTCGCGGGCAATATCTCGATCGTGCATGGCGTGACGGGATCATCACGCACGCTGATGGGTGAAGAGGAAGCGGCAGCCGACGCCATCCGCATCGCTGCCGCAAGGCTTGCGGAAGGGCGCGGCGAGATTGCGCTGGTCGGCGGCGCTTTCGCGTCTCAGCGCTGGGATATGGTGCTGCTTTATGCGCCGGGTGGCGTGTTGTGGCAGGGCGATTACGCGCCGGTTTCGGCGCGTGGTGCAGCGGGGGGCTTGATCCTGGGCGGCATGGCGGCGTTTCTGGTCTTGGAAACCGCCGAACATGCGCGGGCGCGCGGCGCCACGGCGCTGGCGCGGATCGGTGGCATTGTGAGCGACGCAGCGCATCAGCGCGCGGGCGGCGGTAGTGCGGCAGCAGCCAAGGCGCTTTGGCGGGGGATGGCAGCGCCTGAAACCGGGCTAGGAGTGATTGCCGGCATGACCGGTGTGGCGGAAGCGCGCGTTGAAGAAGAAGCCTTCTTGTCATGGCTCGGCAGCGTGCCGGTGCGGCGCAGTGCCTCCGTGCTTGGTCATGGGGTGGAGGCGAGTTTCCCGGCTAATGTCGCGCTCGCGGCACTCGCGCTATCGCGCGGTGGCTTTTATCCGGCGATGGACCCCGCCGATGCCGGCGATGGCCCAGTCGAGCGCATTCTGGTGACCGGCTTTGGCCAATGGCGCGGCGAAGCGCTTGCCCTGCTGGAGAAAGCGCCATGAAGGATCAGATGGGCCGCCCCTTGGTGGCGGTGACGGGGATTGGACTGGTGAGCCCGCTCGGTTGGGGGCTTGAGAAGAATTGGGCGGCGCTGCTGGCCGGCACTTCCGGCATTACGCGCATTCGCCGTTTCGCGACCGATCATTTGAAAACCACCATGGCCGGCACGGTGGATTTGCGGGAAGAAGTGGCGGGCGCCGATCCCGTGCCCGCGCCGGTGCGCGTGGAACGCATGGCCGCAGCCGCGATTAGCGAAGCACTGGTCGCCGCGGGCATGAAGGAAGGCGCCTTTGACGGGCCGCTCATGCTCGGCATGCCGCCGGTTGAGATGGAATGGCCGCAGCGTGTGGCTTTGGCGCGGCGCGCGGGTAGGCCAGGCCATGCCGCGCTTTCGGTCGCGAGCATCGGTCAGCACGATTTGTATGAGATTTTTCTGTATGGCGGTGTCGGCGAAAGGCTCGCCTTGCGTTTCGGCACCAAGGGCGCGCCGATTGCCATCACCACCGCCTGCGCCACCGGCGCTTCCGCCATTCAGCTTGGTGTTGAAGCCATCCAGCGCGGTGAGGCGCAATCCGCCATTGCGCTTGGCACGGATGGGTCGGTGCAGCCGGAAGCGGTGATCCGGTTTTCGCTGCTCTCCGCGCTAACGTCCCGCAATGAAGACCCCACCAAAGCATCCCGGCCGTTCGAGAAATCCCGCGATGGTTTTGTGATGAGCGAAGGCGCAGCAGCACTCATTCTGGAAGATCTGGAACATGCCCGCGCGCGGGGTGCGACTGTGATCGGCCTGGTGAGTGGTTGCGGCGAAAGGGCGGATAATTTCCACCGCACGCGATCCAACCCCGATGGGTCTTCCATCATTGGTGCCATGAGGAATGCCATTGCCGATGCCGGCGTGCAGCCGGGCGATATCGGCTATGTGAATGCCCATGGCACCAGCACGCCGGAGAATGACAAGATGGAAGCGCTTGGCATGCGTGCCGTATTTGGTGAGGCGCCGCCGCCAATATCCTCCAATAAATCCATGATCGGCCATACGCTTTCTGCCGCTGGCGCGATTGAAGCGGCCTTCAGCCTGCTGACGCTGCGTGACCAAATCCTGCCGCCCACGATCAACTATGTCGAGCCGGACCCGACGCTGGGGCTGGATGTAGTGCCGAATGAGGCGCGGCGCGTGTCAGGCTTGCGCCATGTGCTTTCCAATTCCTTTGGCTTTGGCGGGCAGAATGTCTGCCTGGTGCTGAGTGCCACGCCATGATGCGTGCCCTTTGCCTGCATGGGTATCGCGACCTCCGCCTTGAGCATGTGGCGCCGCCGCCGCCGCCGGCATCGCATGAGGTGCAGCTTCGCATCCGCGCTGTTGCGTTAAACCATATTGATGTCTGGGGCTTTCGCGGTATGGCCTTCGCCAAGCGCAACCTGCCGCTGACGGTGGGCGCGGAAGCGGTTGGTGAGATTGTCGCGGTTGGTTCTGGCGTGACTGGCTGGAAGATTGGCGATCACGTCGCGCCCTATGGTGCCGCGACCTGTGGCGTGTGCGAGGCATGTCGCGAAGGGCGCGATAATCTTTGCGGAGATGTTGGCGGCGTGAAGGGCTTCCATCTGGATGGCTTCGCGCAGGAATTGATGAACCAGGATGCGCGGCTTTTGGTGCGCGTGCCGGAGGCGCTCTCCTTCGAAGATGCCGCTTGCGGGCCGATCACCTTCTCCACGGTCGAACATATGCTGTTCGACAATGCCAAGCTGGAAGCGGGTGAAACAATCCTGATCCATGCCGCCGGTTCCGGCATTGGGACGGTGGCGGTGCGCATTGCCAAGGATCGGGGCTGCACCGTGATCGCGACCGCGGGCGATGATGAGAAATGCGCCAAGGCCAAGGCTTTGGGCGCGGATCATGTGGTGAATTACGCGACGCAAAATTTCCCAACCGCTGCGCGGCGCGTCACTGGCAAGCGCGGCGTGGATGTGGTGTTTGAACATGTCGGCGCTTCCACCTGGTCTGGCAGCTTGCTCTCGCTCAAAATGGGTGGACGGCTGGTGACCTGCGGGTCCACATCCGGGGTTTCGGCGGAAACCAATCTGATGATGCTGTTTCAGCGTCAGTTGCGTATCTTTGGGTCCTTTGGCGCTTCCATGCGCAATATCGCCGATGGCTATGCGAAAATGGCGCGCGGTATTTTGCCGGTGCTGGATACGGTGGTGCCTTTAGAGCGGTTCTCGGAAGGGCTGGAACGGCTGGAAAGCCGCCGCGTCTTCGGCAAGATCGTGGTGACGCTGTGAAGCGCGCCGCGCGACGCGGATGAATTTTCTGATCGGGCTGGCGTTGCGCGCGGGCTTCAGCCTGCTGAGCCTGCTTGGGCCACGCCTTGCCCCAGCACTTGGCGCCTTTCTGGCGCGTAATCTGGGGCCGGTTACGCCCGCGCATCGTATCGGGCGGGACAATATCGCCGCAGCCTTTCCCGAAAAATCCGCTGCGGAACGTGCTGCCATTTTGCGCGAAGCCTGGGACAATCTGGGCCGCATGGCCTGCGAATATGTACATATGGACCGGATTTGGGATTTCGATCCCGAAAAGCCGATACCGGGCGGGCATATCAGCGCCTCCGCTGAAACGGTCGCGCGTTATGAAAGGCTGCGCGATGACGGCAAGCCGGCCATCGTTTTTTCGGCGCATCTCGCGAATTGGGAATTGCCGGCGGTGGCGGCGGCCAAGCACGGTATTGACAGCGCCGTACTTTATCGCACGCCGAATAATGCCGCTGTAGCACGCGAAATCCTGCGGCTGCGCAAGGATAGAATGGGCGTTCTGGTGCCGGCGGGAATGGGGGCGCCGCTGCGCCTCGCCCGCGCTTTGGAAGCCGGGCACCATATCGGTATGTTGGTAGATCAGCGTTTCGGCCGGGGGCCGCGCGTGATGTTCGTGGGGCGCGAAGCCACCGCCAATCCGCTGCTCGCGCAATTGGCGCGACGCTATGATTGCCCGGTGCATGGCGCGCGCGCTATTCGCCTGCCTGGCGGGCGCTTTCGACTGGATTTGACCGAGGAAATCGCCATGCCGCGTGATGCGGAAGGTTTGATTGATATCAACGCCGCCACGCAAAAAATGAATGAGGTAATTGAAGCCTGGGTCAGGGAATATCCTGGCCAATGGCTTTGGATGCATCGCCGCTGGCGGTGATATCGCTGACTGGAAAGGCCGTTTTTCATTCTCGATATCCGGCGCGCCACACGGATTACAGAACCGGAACACGGCGCAGTTTTGAAGCGAAGGATACGCTGAATGCTTCAAGCGTCGCGGCGTCTTCTGCGCTTTTCGGCCTCGCTGGCAAGGCAGTGCCGGCGTGTGCGGCAGGGGCGCTGATTGCGCATGTCATTGCAACGCGCTTTCCGGTACCAGGCAGCCGGATCATGGCCGAGAAGCTCTGCTTTGGCGGCAGCATGGCGGAAGGCGATGCGCTTAAGACCGGCCTGATGGTTTTGGATGTGGATCAGGGCGCGGCGGTCGCTCGGCTTGCCTGCCGCGCCACCGGCCCTCAAGGCGTGGTGCTGGCGGAAGGCGAGGTTGAGGTACTGCCGCCCACCACCGACGAAGAACGCGCGCTGCCGCAAATGACCGGGCTCAGGCCGCATGCCGGCAAGGTAATGGCTGATCTTTTCGCGCGCTGCCGCGCCCTGCCGCCCGTGCCGACCGCAGTTGCGCATCCTTGCGGTGCGGAAAGCCTGCGCGGCGCGATCCTCGCCGCGCAGCAAGGGCTGATCACGCCGATCCTGACAGGGCCTGACGGGCGGATACGCGCGATCGCGGGCAAGGAATCGCTCGATCTTTCGGGCATTACGCTGATTGGCACGGAACATAGCCACGCCTCGGCCGATGCAACGGTGGCGCTGGTGCGGGAAGGCCGGGCGGCAGCGCTCATGAAGGGCAGCCAGCATACCGATGAATCGCTGGGTGCCGCCTCGGCCAAGGAAGCGAGGCTACGCACCGAACGGCGCTTGAGCCATGCCTTTGTGCTGGATGCGCCGCTTTACCCCTGCCCACTGATCATCATTGATGCGGCGGTGAATATCGCGCCCGATCTGGGAGCCAAGGCGGATATCATCCGCAACGCCATCAGCCTGGCGCAGGCGATTGGTATCGAAATGCCGAAGGTTGCGAGTCTGGCGGCGGTGGAGACCGTGACACCCAAGATGCAGGCGACGCTGGATGCGGCAGCACTCTGAAAAATGGCAGAGCGTCGGCAGATCACGGTGGGTCTGTTGGATGGGCCATTGACCTTTGACAAAGCGATCAGCCCCATGGCGGTGTCGGTCAAGGGTATACAGCCCTGGGTTGCAGGTCAGGCCGATATCTGGCTCGTACCGGGTTTGGAGGCAGGGAATATGCTCGCCAAGCGATTGGCCTATTAGGGGGGCGCGGAATCGGCTGGGATTGTGTTGGGGCTTCGCGTGCCCACGGCGCTGACCAGCTGGGCGGATAATGCCATGGCGCGACTGGCCGCGGCGGCCCTGTTGCGGCTGATGGTGCCGGTGTAACACGGCCTCGTTGGTGGCTTGCAGAATCCCTTTTCAGTGTCGGGCGAGATGGGGTAGAAGCCTCCCATGAGCATCCTTCGCCTTCTGCCCCTCATTCCCCGCAACGCCCTGCTTTTGCCGCTTGCGCTGTTCATGGCTGCTTGTAGCGCAGATTCCTCACAGATCCGAGAAGTGGAGCGTGACGAATACAATACGGACAGCAAGCGCGAACGCCTGCTGCGCGCGACCTCCGCGGCAGGCACCTCGGGCGGCATTACGATTTTCGGCGGCAGCACCGAAAAAGGCCAGGAGAGCGGCGGTGGTGGCGGCGGGCTTGGCGTGAATGCCTTCCTGTGGCGCGCCACGCTGGATACGCTTTCCTTCATGCCGCTTGCCTCGGCCGATCCGTTTGGCGGCGTAATCATCACGGATTGGCATGCGCCTGGCGGCGTTTCCAATGAACGTTTCAAGGCAATCGCCTATGTGCTAGGCCGGCGATTGCGTTCTGATGGCGTGCGGATTTCGGTGTTTCGTCAGGTGCGCGGTGCTGGCGGCTGGGTGGATGCGCCGGTCAGCACCGCAACCGCCGGCGAATTGGAAGACAAGGTGCTGGTACGCGCGCGCGAATTACGGAGCCAATCGGCCGGGCGCTAAGGCTGCCGGAGCCCCTGCCCATGATACGTCGCCTGATTGCCTTCCTTGCCTTGCTGCTGCCAGGCATCGCCGCCGCGCATGAACGCGTGGTGAATGTCTATAATTGGTCGGATTATATTGACCCCTATGCGGTGCAGCGCTTCACGCGTGAAACCGGTATTCGCGTGCGCTATGATATCTACGATAGTCTGGAAACGCTGGAGGGTAAGCTTTCCGCCGGGCGTTCAGGCTATGACGTGATAGTGCCGACCAGTGAACCAAGCTTTGCGCGGCTGCTGCGCGCCGGGGCGCTTGCGCCGCTTGATCGCGCACGCATTCCGAATTGGCGCAATCTTGACCCGACATTGATGGCGCGTGTGGCAGAGATTGATCTAGGCAATCGCCATGGCGTGATTTATCTGTGGGGCACGGTTGGGCTTGGGCTTCGGCTTGATCGCATCAGGGCCATCGCGCCTGATATGGCGCTGGATGGCTTTGATGTCTTGTTCAAGCCGGAAAACGCCGCGCGGCTCGCGCGCTGCGGTATCATGGTGATGGATAGCCCAACCGATGTGCTGCCTTCCGTACTGCGCTGGGCGGGGCGTGATCCCAATGCGCATAGTCTTGAGGATTTGCGCGTGGCCGAACAGGCGCTGATGGGCATGCGGCGCCATGTGCGCGCCATTATCCCTTCGGGTGCCATTCTGGATGCGCTGGCGAATGGAGAAGCCTGTGTGGCACTCACCTATTCCGGTGATGTCATCCAGGCGCAGGCGCGCGCGGAGGAGGCCGGGCGGGGCGTTGAAATTGGGTATGTCGCGCCGCGCCAGGGCGCGCAGCTTTGGTTTGACATGCTGGCAATCCCCGCCGATGCGCCGAACAAGGAAGCGGCACATGACTTCATCAATTTCCTGCTGCGCCCTGATGTAATGGCGGGCATCACCAATCAGGTGCGCTATCCCAATGCCGTGCCGGCATCGCTTGCGGCAGTGGATGTCGCGGTGCGCGAAGACCGCAATGTCTATCCGGATGAAGCCATGCTGGCGGCGAGTTTTGTCGCGAGCACACCGCCGCGCGAGGTTGAACGCGCGCGCACCCGACTTTGGTCGCGCTTCAAGGCGGGCCGCTGAAGCGGTGCTGATTGCAACGGCGCTTGAAAAACGCTTCGGCCCGGTGCAAGCCCTCGCTAAGCTTGATCTCGCGATCAATGCTGGCGAGTTCTTCGCGCTACTCGGCGGATCGGGTTCCGGCAAATCAACGTTATTGCGTATGCTGGCCGGGTTTGAGGCGCCGGATGCGGGTGCGCTAACACTCGATGGGCAGGATTTGCTGCCCGTGCCGCCCTGGGCGCGACCGATCAATATGATGTTCCAATCCTATGCGCTTTTTCCGCATATGAATGTGGCCGAGAATATCGCTTATGGCCTGAAGCGTGCTGGCGTGGCAGCCCAGGAACGCCGTAGCCGCATCGCAGTAGCGCTTGATCTGGTGGGGTTGCAAGGGCTGGAAGCACGCAAGCCGCAGCAGCTTTCTGGCGGGCAGAAGCAGCGCGTGGCTCTCGCGCGCAGCGTGGTCATGGGCCCGCGCTTGCTGTTGCTGGACGAACCCATGGCAGCGCTGGATGCGGGCTTGCGCGAACGCACCGGGCTTGAACTGCGCGTCCTGCAACGCAAGACCGGCGCCGCCTTCATCATGGTCACGCATGACCAGCAGGAAGCGCTTGCTCTCGCTGATCGTATTGCCGTGCTGGAAGCCGGGCGCGTGGCGCAAATCGGCCCGCCGCAGGAAGTTTACGCGCGGCCTGCGACACGTTTCGTCGCGCGGTTTCTCGGCGCGGCGAATGTGCTGGAAGGGCGCATGCAAGATGGCGGGTTTGAAAGCGCTGAAGCCGGTGGCGTGATTGCGTCAGGCTTGCCGGCGGAGACCATCGCCATCGCCTTGCGCGCCGAACAAATCAGGCTGACGGGTGCGGCTGAAGCGCCCTGTACCACCGGCATTCTGGAAGATGTTGCGTATCGCGGGGATGATTGGCTGTTGATCATTCGAATCCAAGGCGGGGCGCGGCTGCGTGTGGTGCATAATGCGCCTCCACCGGCGCCGGGCAGTGTTGTTGGTGTGGCATGGGGGGCGGCAGCCGTGGTGCCGCTTTTTGCCTGATGCGGCGTGCCGTTTTGCTTGCGCCCTTATGGGCCTGGCTGCTGCTGATTGTCGCCGCACCAGTGCTGATTCTGGTGGTGATGGCCTTCGCAATACCGGCAGATGGCGTGCCGCCATTCACCCTCGGCCTGCGCTTTGCTGCCTTCGTCATGCTGGTGGAGGATTTCTATTACGCCAAGGCTTTACTCGCGGCGTTGCGCCTCGCGGCGACTACGGCGGGGCTTTGCCTTTTGATCGCCTATCCCATCGCGCTTGGCATGGCGGGTGTGCAGCCCCGTTGGCGGCTGCCTTTGCTTGCGCTGCTTATGCTGCCGTTCTGGACTGGATTTGTACTGCGTCTTGGTGCCTGGATCGGGTTGTTGCGCGATGAGGGGTTGGTCAATCATCTGTTGCGCGGCTTGGGGATCGCGGAAGCGCCCTTGCCTTTGCTCTATACGGAAGGCGCGATGCTGGCCGGTATGGTGCATGCCTATCTACCTTTTGCGGTGCTGCCGATTTTCACCGCGCTGATCCGGCTTGATCCGGCCTTGTGGGAAGCCGCGGCTGATCTTGGCGCGCGACCGGCGCGGGTGTTTTTCAGCGTCACGCTGCCGCTGACATTGCCGGCAGCCGCGGCAGGGTTTCTGCTGGTCTTCATCCCGGCGGCGGGAGAATTCGTCATCCCTGAATTGCTCGGCCCGCCCGAGGCGCAGGTCATCGGCCGGGTGCTCTGGCAGGAATTTTTTCAGAACCGCGATTGGCCCTTGGCGGCGGCGCTGGCGCTGGCTTTGCTCGCGCTGTTGATCCTGCCCATTCGCTGGTTCCAAAGGCTGGGGGCGGGTGCATGAAGTCAGGGGGGTTGGTGCGGGCAGTGATGCTGGTGGGCTTCCTGTTCCTGTGGCTACCCATCCTGCTGCTGGTGGGCTTTGCCTTCAGCGCGGATCGCATCCCCTTCCAATGGGGCGGGTTTTCGCTGCGCTGGTTCGGCGCGTTGGCCGCCAATGAAAGGCTGCTGGAAGCGGCCTTTCTGTCGCTTCGCATCGCTGCTGCCAGCGCGACGCTCGCGGTGTTGGCGGGCGGCGGCATTGCCTTTGTGCTGGCACGGTTTGGGCCCTTTCGCGGGCGAGCGCTTTTTGGCGGCCTGATCGGCGCGCCGCTGGTGCTGCCGGAAGTCGTGGTCGGCCTGTCGCTTTTGCTGCTGTTTGTCGCCTTGGAAGGGCTGATCGGCTGGCCCGCCGGGCGTGGCGCCTTCACCATCCTGCTGGCCCATGCCGGCTTTGGCACGGCCTATGTCGCGGTGGTGGTGCAGGCACGCCTGGCCGAGGCCGAGCGCAGCCTGGAAGAAGCCGCGATGGATTTGGGCGCCACACCCTTTATCGCCTTCCGCACTATCACCCTGCCTTTGATCGCACCCGCCCTGGTGGCGGGCTGGTTGCTCGCCTTCACGCTGTCGTTGGATGATGTGGTGATCGCGTCCTTCGTTTCGGGCTCGGCGGGGACCACGCTGCCGATTGCGCTGTTTTCCATGCTGCGCCTTGGGCTGACGCCGGAGGTGAATGCGCTCGGCGCCCTGGTGGTCCTGTGGGTGGGCAGCGCGCTGGCCATCGCGCTCTGGCTGCTGTGGCGCCGGGCATGAGGGCCCGCCATGATTCGGCCCTGGCTTTTGGTGTATCGGCCTCCCATGCTCGCCCTGCCCCTCGCTCTTTTGCTGCTGCTGACCGCCTGTGCCGAGCGCTGGGAAAAGCCTGGCGCGACCGAGGCCGATTCGGATGCCGCCCGATCCGCCTGCACCGTCCAGGCGGCCGAGGAGATCAAACCCGCCATGGTCTGGATGCAGGTCCAGCCCGCCTATTGGGAACCAGGCGAAACCCATTGCTGGACCAGCCCCAATGGCGTGACGCGCTGCACCCGCCGCCCGGCACGGCTTCGCCCGCCCATTTATGATTGGGTGGATGTGAATATCCCCATCCGCCAGGAAGCTCGCGCTAAATGCCTGGCCGAGCGGGGCTTCACCTTTAAGGGGCTGCGCCCGCTGCGGTTTTTTTAGGCAGTCCTGGGTTGATGCAATAGGGGCATCGGATTATTTTGCGCTGCTGTTTGCAAAGGTTTTGTTCCACATGAAGCTCATCGCTGATCGTCTCGATCGTATTTCGCCCTCTCTCACCATTGCCATGACCGCCAAGGCGCGCGCGCTGAAGGCCGCGGGCAAGGATATCATTGGCCTGTCCTCTGGAGAGCCGGATTTCGACACGCCGCGCAATGTGAAGGATGCGGCGATTGCGGCGATTGAACGTGGTGAGACGAAATACACCGATGTCGCCGGCACGGTTGAGCTCCGCCGCGCGATCTGCACCAAGTTCAAGCGCGACTCAGGCATTGAGTATACGCCTGAGGAAATACTGGTCGCGACCGGCGGCAAGCAGGTGATCTTCGATGCGCTGGTGGCGACGATCAATCCAGGCGATGAGGCGATCATCCCCGCCCCCTGCTGGGTTTCCTACCCGGATATCGTGGCGCTCGCGGAAGGCGCGCCGGTGATTGTGCAATGCGGCCAGAATTCCGGCTTCAAAATGATCGGTGAGCAGCTGGAAGCCGCGATCACGCCGCGCACCAAATGGCTGATCCTGAACAACCCCTGCAACCCGACCGGCGCAGCCTATAACGCCGCCGAATTAAAGGCGCTGACGGATGTGCTGATGCGCCATCCGCATGTTTGGGTCTTCACAGACGATATTTACGAAAAGCTGGCTTATGACGGCTTCAAGCCGGCGACGGTGTTGGAAGTGGAACCGCGGCTCAAGGACCGCACGGTCACCATGAATGGCTGCTCAAAATCCTATGCCATGACCGGCTGGCGCATTGGTTTTGCCGGCGCGCCGATTTCCCTGATCAAGGCCATGGACAAGCTGCAAAGCCAGTCCACCTCCAATACGTCTTCGGTGTCTCAGGCGGCGGCGGTGGAAGCGCTGACTGGGCCGCAGGAAAGCATTGAGGATATGCGCAAGGTCTATGAACGCCGGCGCAATATGGTGGTAGATATGCTGAACGCAGCGCATGGCCTGCGCTGCCACAAGCCGGAAGGCGCGTTCTACGTTTTCCCGGATATGCGCGGCTGCATCGGCAAGACCACGGCGGGCGGCAAGAAGATTGAAACCGACGAGGATTTCACCATCGCGCTGCTCGAAGAAACTGGCGTTGCCACGGTGCATGGCGCGGCCTTCCTCAGCCCGGGGCATTTCCGCATTTCCTATGCGACATCTGATGCGGCATTGAGTGAAGCCTGCACGCGTGTTCAGAAATTCTGTGCGGGCATGAAGTGACGCCTGATTTCTGCCTGCGCCCCGCTGCGGAGGCGGATTTTGAGTCTTTGTTGAACCTGAGCATCCGCGTGTTGCGCGCAGATCTTGAACGCCTTGGCCGCGCCAGGCCGGAACTTAGGCGCGAGCGGTTTCGAGCAGTTTTCCATCCTGCCACGCTTTCGGCGATTGAGGTCGCTGGGGAATGCGTTGGGTGCATTGGCGCCGAAGCGCGCGCCGATCATCTGCATATCCAGGGCTTTTACGCGCCGCCTGAATTTCAGGGACGCGGGCTTGGGGCGGTGGCGCTGCCGCAAGTGACGAGGCGGTATCCCGGCTTGCCCGTCAGGATTGAGGTGCTTAAGGGAAGCGCTGCCTTGGGCTTTTGGCAGCCGTAAGGTTTTTGCAAAACAGGCGAAGAGGATTTTGACCTTTTGCTAGCAAGACCGGCGCCGCTTGGCGAAGCCGCTGGAGCGCCGTAACCTACAACTGTCTCTAACAGGGAATTCTCTCCATGCCCGCCCTTGCCGAACGTCTGAACCGCGTTTCCATCTCCGCTTCCGTGATCATGACGATCAAGGCGCGGGAATTGGCCGCGCAGGGCATCAAGGTGATCAGCCTGGCCTCTGGCGAGCCGGATTTTCCGTCTCCGTCGCATGCGGTTGAAGCGGCGCATAAGGCCGCGCTTGCGGGTGATACGAAATACCCGCCGCAGGATGGCACCAAGCGGCTCAAGGAAGCGGTGCAGCGGAAATTCAAGCGCGACAATAATCTGGATTATGCGCTGGATGAGATCATGGTCACCAATGGTGGCAAGCAGAGCATCTTCAATGCCTTCATGGCGACGGTTGATCCGGGCGATGAGGTGCTGATCCCTGCGCCCTATTGGGTCTCATACGCCGAAATGGCGAAGGTTGCGGGCGGTGTGCCGGTGACCATCAATTGCCCGCAGAATAACGGCTTCAAGCTGCGGCCCGAGGATTTGGATGCCGCCATCACGCCCAAGACCAAATGGGTGATGATCAATTTCCCGAATAATCCAACGGGGGCTGCCTGTTCGCAGGCCGAGATGCAGGCGATTGCGGCGGTGCTGATGAAGCATCCGCATGTCTGGATCATGACCGATGATATGTATGAACACCTGATCTATGATGGGTTTGAGTTCTGCACCATCGCCGATGTGGAGCCGCGCCTGAAGGACCGGACCCTCACGGTGAATGGTGCGTCGAAAACCTATGCCATGACCGGCTGGCGCGTGGGCTTTTGCGGTGGGCCCAAGGCGCTGATCAAGGGCATGATGAATATGCAAGGCCAGGCGACAGCGGGGGTTTCCACCATCTCCCAAGCCGCGGTTGCCGCTGCCTTGGATGGGCCGCAGGATCTGGTGCGCGAAAGGGCAGAAGAATATCGCCAACGCCGCGATCTGGTGGTGGAGATGCTGAATGCTGCGCTGGGTATTTCCTGCCATAAGCCGGAAGGCGCGTTTTACGTTTTCCCGAATATCGCTGGCTGCATCGGCAAAACCAGCAAGGGTGGACGCAAGATCGAAACCGATACGGATTTCGCTATGGCGTTGCTCGAAGAAAAATATGTCGCGACCGTGCAGGGCACGGCTTATGGCATGTCGCCCTATTTGCGGATTTCCTATGCGACCAATATAGACAACCTGCGCGAATCCTGCGGGCGCATTCAGGAATTCTGCCGCGAATTGAGCTGACCGCGCCATGCTCCGTGCCGGACGCGACTCGGATGCGGCGGGTTTCATAACGCTGATCCGCGATTGCTGGGCGGAATATCCGGGCTGCGTCTTCGATTTGGACGGGGAGTTGCCCGAGCTTCGCGCGCTGGCCAGCTATTTTGCCGAACAGGATGGCGCGCTTTGGGTGGCAGAAGAGGCGGGCGCGGTGGTCGGCATGGCAGCCGTGCATCCGCTGCCCGGCACGCCGGATTGGGAGATTTGCCGCGTCTATGTCGCGGCCAGCCAGCGCGGCACCGGCATTGCGGCGACGCTAATGGCAACGGCGGAAGCCCATGCGCGGGATGCGGGGGCGGAGGTTATCCGGCTTTGGTCTGACACACGCTTCACCCGCGCGCATAGCTTCTACGCGAAGCTTGGCTATATTCGGCAGGGGCCGATCCGGGTCTTGAATGATCTTTCCAACTCGCTCGAATTTCCTTTCATCAAGCCGGTGCGTGGTGTCGCGGTGCATCGGCTGGATGCCTCCGCCGCCGAACACGCCGAAAGGCCCTTAGCGGATATCCTGATCGCCTGCGTGACCGCTGGTGCCTCGGTGTCCTTCCTGCCGCCGCCGGGTACCGAAGCCTCGCAGGCTTTCTGGCGGCGCAGCCTGGCCGATATCGCGCTGGATCGGAAAGCCATTTGGGTTGCCTGGGCGGATGGCGTGCTGGTGGGCACCGTCACGCTTGATTTGGCGATGCCGCCCAATCAGCCGCATCGCGCTGAGGTGGGAAAGCTGCTTGTACACCCGGAAGCGCAGCGGCGCGGCGTCGGGCATGCGCTGATGGCGGCTTTGGAAACGGAAGCAATGCAGCGCGGGTGGCGCCTGCTGACAATAGACACCCGCGCTGATGATGCGGGTGAGGCTTTGTATCGCAGCCTTGGCTTTCAGGAAGCCGGGCGCATCCCGGGCTTTGCGCTGAATGCGGATGGCAGCGCAGCCGCGACTATTTTCTTCTACAAGCAGATAGGTGACGCATGATCTCGCCCGATTGGTGCCGCATGATGGCGGCCTATAACAGCGAAATGAATCGTCGGCTTTACGGCGCTGCGGATGGGCTCGATGCCAGCGCACGGCAAGCCGATGGCGGCGCTTTTTGGGGCAGCATTCAGGGCACGCTTTGCCATCTGCTCTGGGGCGATATCACCTGGATGAGCCGCTTTGACGGCTGGGAGAAACCCGCTGCCGGCATGAAGCAAAGCTCTGTCATGATCACGGATTGGGCGGAGATGAAATCCCGCCGCGTGGCTGCGGATGCGAAGATCGAAGCCTGGGCGGCGCGCCTCTCGCCCGAACGCCTGGCCGGGCCGCTCACTTTTTATTCCGGCATTGTGGAGCTTGAAGTCAGCATGCCGTATTGGATCACGGTCGGGCATTTCTTCAATCACCAGACGCATCATCGCGGTCAGGCGCATGCGCTGTTGACGCGTGCCGGCGCGGCGACGGGTGGTACGGATGTGCCTTGGGTGCTCGATCTCGCCGCGCTTGGGCTGAACGCCTGATCCATTTCAGGTTTTCGGCCGCATCTCAAATTCCGCTTTGCTCGCCGCGCAATCCGGGCAGGTCCAATCTTCCGGCACATCTGCCCAGCGTGTGCCGGGGGCGAGCCCTTCTTCCGGTGCGCCTTTCGCCTCATCATAAACGAAGCCGCAAAGCGCACATTCCCATACTTGAAAAGCAGCCTCGGTCATTGCACCATCAATCTAGCTTCACATTGTTTTCGCGTACCGCATTGCCCCATTTGACATATTCGCTGCGCATGAAAGCCAGGAAATCATCCGGCGTGCTGGTCATGACCTGTGCGCCGAGGCTTGAAAGCCTCTCCCGCGTTGCGGGTTCTGCCAGGATGCGGTGCAATTCTCGATTGAATCTTTCAACAATTGGCCTCGGCGTGCCCGCTGGCGCCACCAGGCCAAGCCAAGCGGCAGCGTCAAATCCCTCAAGCCCTGTTTCCGTAAGGCTTGGCAAGTCCGGCTGTAAGGCGGTGCGCTGCGCAGTCGTCACGGCAAGTGCGCGCACGCGACCTTCGCGAATATGGGGTAGGGCGAAAAGCTCGGTATCGATCATGATATCAATGCGCCCGGCCAGCAGATCTGTCAGCGCTGGCGCGCCTCCGCGATAGGGCACATGCGTCAATTCAAGCCTGCCGGCGGCACGCGCGAACATCATCGTGATCAGATGTGACGTCGTGCCATTGCCCGAAGTTGCGTAAGTCAATTGCCCCGGGCGCGCCTTGGCCAACGCAATCAGCTCCGCGACATTGCGCGCCGCGACATTGGTGTTGACGAAGAGCACAAAGGGAAGATTGGCAACCAGGCTGATTGGCGCGAAATCACGCCGCGGGTCATAGCCGACATTGGCATAGAGGTTTGGGTTGGTCGCCAGCGGCGCCGTTGCGCTCAGCAGTAGTGTTTGGCCATCGGGGGCGGATTGCGCGGCCTGCGCAGCGGCAAGGCTGCCGCCCTGGCCTGGGCGATTGTCAATCAGCATGGACCAGCCTGGATTTTCCGTGAACCGTTCGGCCAGCAGCCGCGCAATCACATCCGTCGCCTGACCGGGTGGGAAGCCCACCAGAATGCGGATCGGCCGATTGGGCCATTCCTGCGCTTGCGCTGCGGGCAGGGGCGCCGCCCACCCCAGCAACAAGGCTGACAGCGCGAAAAAGACACGGCGATAGCCCCGGAATGCCCACATTTGCTTTCCCCCCTATGATGGCGCCTTGCTTTGTGGCGCATTTCGCATGTTAGACTATAAAGGCCTTTGGCTGGCCTTCGCAACAGGCCGGGCAGGATTGGCAGAAAGCGGGAGTGGCAGCGGATGATTTATGCAAATGCCCTGGCCCTGGCGGCCCCGACACGTTTCGCGCGCAATGCGCCGGGCGGTGGGCGGATTTGGCGGACGGATTATTTTGGCCCGCCGCCATCGCCGAAATCCTCCAATTCCGTTGACCCGAACGTGATGAATGCCGAGGTCTTCATCCCGCCCGCGCCGGGTGAAATCAGGCAGCCGCAAGCCTTTTTGGTGGAACAGGAACCGAATGCCATTGTGCATCCGCATTTTCATTTTGTGGATCAGTTTCAGGTGGTGGTGGATGGTGGCGGGCGCATTGGCCGGCATGATGTCGGGCCGATCATGGCTCATTTCGCCGGCGCCTGTACGGGGTATGGGCCGATCACGCCCGGTGATGACGGGCTGAAATACTTCACGCTCCGCGCCAGTGCGGACAGTACCGGCGCGCATTTCCTGCCGGCTGCCCGCGACCGCATGGTGAAAGGCCCGAAGCGCTATGTGCTGGCCGATCCCATTCTGCCGAGCAACACTGAAGCGCTCTCCGCGCGGCGTGACGCCGTATCAGAAACCGTGCTGGCCGAAGATGATGGGCTTGGGATTTTCATGCTGCGCATTCCGCCAAATGGAAATATCACCGCGCCCGACCCGACCACCGGTGCGGGGCAGTCCATGATCGTCGCCGCCGGCAGCATTCTGCATAAGGGCAAGATTCTTGATCGCCTCGCCGCGCTATTCGTGAGCGCAGATGAAGCGGCGCTGAACATCACCGCGGGCGCTGAGGGTGGTGAGGTATTGGTTTTGCAATATCCAAGGCCAGCGAATAACACCTGACCTGCTTAGCGATTACCCGCCCAGCAAACGCTTCAACTTCAACACCGCACTATCCGGCGTGGTCAGTACGGGTTTACCGGTGGCTTGCTCCACCAAAGCCTTGGTGCGCGCCAGGCTGAATTGACCAAGGGCGATGGCATCACAATCCGCCAAATCACGCGCCGCTTCGGCGGCCAGCCGATCATGCGTTGCCAAATCACCCGCATCCAGTGCAGCCAAGGCGCCCTCGGCCAGTTTTGGCACCACGGTAATCCCTGGCGGAAATTCCGGGATCATGGACGGGAAGGTGCCGGCGAAACTCACCAGCAGGCCGATGCGCTTGCCCTTGGTGATCGCTTCCTCAATCATCGCCTCATTTGGCTTCAGCACCGGCATCGGCGCCAAATCCTGCGCGCATGCTTCAATGCAGGGACCGAAGGCGGAGCAGGTGAACAGGATGCCATCCGCCCCGGTACCGGCGGCATAACGCGCCAGGGTCAAAAAACGTTCCGTCATGCGGTGCGTGAGCTTGCCTTCCCGCGCCAGATCGGCGGAAAGGCTGTCATCCAACAGATTCATGAGAGACTGGCCGGGCCAAAGCCGCGCGAAGGCGGCTTCAGTCGGCGGCGGCGAATGGCGCAGCGCATGGATCAGGGCAAGGCGCATGGAAAACCCTTTCGAATGAATTCAGGCAGCGGCGGGCTGGGTGCGCGGGCCGTCACGCATGGGCATATGGATCACGGCGGCAAAGACCGCGGCCAGAACGCCGATCACCCACATCAGATCATAAGACCCGGTGCGGTCAAAAATAATCCCGCCCAGGAAGGCGCCGGTGAAGCCGCCAATCTGATGGCTAACAAAGACCAAGCCGAAAATGGTCGCGAGCCAGCGCAAGCCCCAATTGCGCGCACATAGCGCAAGACTTGGTGGCACGGTGGATAACCAGAGCAGCCCCATCATGGCCGAGAAAATCAGCACGGTTGCCGTGGTTTTCTCGGACAATAAAAACACCGTCATCAGCACCGCGCGCGCGGTGAAAATCCCCACCAGCAATTCGCGCCGCTTCCAGCGTTGTGAGAGTTCGCCCGCAGCCAATGATCCGACGATATTGAACAGCCCGATCATCGAAATGGCGCCAGCGCCGACATAAAGCGGCAGGCCACAGCTATGCACAAAGCCCGGCAGATGTACGGTCAGGAAGGACACATGCAGCCCGCAAACGAAATTGCCGGAAGACAGGTACCAGAAGCTCGGGTCACGCAAGGCGCGGCCCATGGCGGAACGCGCGGTTTCATTATCCACGGCGACACCAGGTGTCGCTGCCGGCTGCTTATCGGCCAATGGCAGCGCGAGCGGGATCATGAACAGCGCCGCAATCGCCATGGCGAATAGCGCGCCCTGCCAGCCAAAGCCCTGAATGGCAAAGCCCGCCAGCGGCACCACCAGAAACTGCCCCGCCGAGGACCCTGCCGTACCAAGCCCGGTCGCGCGCCCGCGCATCTCGGGCGGCAACATGCGCGTGAGGCTCGCGATAATGGTCGGCATGCCGGCGGCTGAAATCGCCATGCCCAAAATCAAACCCGCGAAAAAGGTGAAGGGCAGGACTGATTCGGACAGCGCCATGCCGAGGATGGCGATGCAGTATAGCACCGCGCCGCCCATCACCACGCGCCGGCCACCAAAGCGATCTGCAAGCTGTCCCATGAAGGGCTGGCTGATGCCATTGACCAGCACCTGGAGCCCGATGGCAAAGGCGAAATCCCGCGCCGCCCAGCCGTGTTCGGTGGTCATGGGCGCCAGGAACAGGCCGAAGGATTGGCGCAGCCCCATGGCGAGCATGGCGCCGGCAATTGCGCAAGCGATCACCAGGGCAATCGGCAGGGCAAGAGGGCGGGCAGGCGCGGTCTGGGTCATGGCCTAAACATGTCATTTTGCGCGCGGGCCGCGCAACCCAAGGCTACGCGGTTGACGGCGCCGGGCGGGCGGGCCTATTTCAGCGCCGTCGGCGGCGGCCATAGCTCAGTTGGTAGAGCGCCAGGTTGTGGTCTTGGATGTCACGGGTTCGAGTCCCGTTGGTCGCCCCAACATCCCCATCCCCACAATTTGCGCTGAATTTGAATGCCCCCAGGGAGACTCGAACTCCCATGCCCTTACGGGCGGACGATTTTGAGTCGTCTGCGTCTACCGTTCCGCCACAGGGGCAACGCGGCGCTGTTCTTAGCCAAGCCGGGGGCTGGGGTCCAGAGGGGGTGGGTCAAAACAGCGAGTAGCCGCCATCAATCACCAGGCAATCGCCGGAATGATAGGCGGAAGCATCGCTTGCCAAATAAACCGCGATACCGCCGAAATCTGCTGGTTGGCCCCAGCGCCGGGCTGGGATGCGGGGCAACACGGCGCTGCTGAAACGTTCATCCGCCACATTGCCGGCGGTCATGGCGGTTTCGATCCAGCCGGGCAGGATGGCATTGGCGCGAATACCATGCCGGGCCATCTCAACGGCCAGCGCCCGGATCATCGTGACCAGCGCGCCCTTGGTCGCGCCGTAATGCGCATTGCGCGCCGCACCTTCGATGGCGGCGAGTGAGGCTGTGGCGACCAAAGAACCGCCACCCCCGCGTTCCACCATATGCCGCGCCGCGGCGCGCAGCGTGAAAAAGGCGCCATCCAGATTGATGCGCATCACGCGCTGCCATTCAGTGGTTTCCAACGCCGTGAAGCGCGCAGCGTGGCCATAGGTGCCGGCATTGGCGAAACACGCATCCACACGGCCGAGTTGTGCGACGGTTTCCGCGAAGGCGTTTTCCACCGCTGCTTCATCGCCAATATCGCAGGTAAGCGCATGCAGCCGCACGCCAAGCGGCTTCAGATTTTCCAAAGCGGCTGCGTTTTTTGCGGCGTTGCTGCCCCAAATGGCGATATCAGCGCCCGCCTCCGCAAGGGCTTGGGCCATACCAAGCCCAATACCGGAATTGCCTCCCGTGATCAGCGCAACCTTGCCGCTGAGATTAAAGGGCCGGTAAGTCATGGCACCTAATACCCTGTCTTGCGGTCCACCACTTCCTTGAGCGGCGCGCCATCCAAAAAACGGCGCAGATTTTCCACCAGCAGCGCTGCCACCATGGAATCCCGCGCCAGATGCAGCCCTCCAATATGCGGTAGCACCAGGATGTTTTCCGTGCCCCAGAAGGGATCATCCTTGGGCAAGGGTTCCTGGCGAAACACATCCAGGATCGCACCCGCAATGGTGCCGGCCTTGGCAGCGACGACCAAGGCCACATCATCAACCAGCGCGCCTCGGCCGAAATTGAGCAGCCAGGCGGTCTTTTTCATGCACGCGAGCCGCGCGGCATTGATGATAGTCTCGGTCTCGGGTGTGGCGGGCAGCAACAGCACCACGAAATCGGATTGCGCCAGCACTTCATCGGTTTCTGCCGGCGTATAGACACGGTCCACATGTGGCAGGGTGCCGCCTGCGCGGCGCGTGCCGATGACGCGCATTTCCAAGGCTGTCGCCTTACGCGCCAATTCCTGGCCGATGGCGCCAAGGCCCAGAATGCCAAGGGTCTGTCCTGCAAGCGTTGAGGAAACCCGCCGCGTCCAGGTGCCAGCCGCATTGTCACCCACAATCGCCGCATAGGGTTTGGTGATGTGAAACAACGCGCCCAGAATATTCTCCGGCATTTGTACGCGATGCGTCCCCCGCGCGCAGGTCAGCGTCAGTCCAGGCGGCAGATCTGCCCGCGCCAGCCAATGTTCCACACCGGCAGTTAGTGCTTGCGCCCAGCGGAGCTTTGGCATTTGCGTAAGCGTGCCGGCGGGCGGCCCCCAAGTCAGCATTGCCTCCGCTTCTTGCAATTGTTCGGCACTTGGCGTGGCACTGCGCGCCAGCACCTCCAGCCGGATGCGCGGATCAAGCCCGGCGTCGGCGATCTCCTTGCGATAGGCATCCGCGCCATCGGTCCAAAGAAGGAAAAGCGGTTTGGTCACGATGGCCTCAGGCTTTCACAATCAGCGCATCCACCGCGACAGCGTCGTTGCCGGCGATGATGATGGGGTTCACATCAAGCTCAGCGATCACATCGCGCTGGTCGGCCGCAAATTCCGAGAGCCGCACAATGATATCCGAAAGCCGATCCATATCGGCGGCCGGCGCACCGCGAAAGCCTTCCAGTGCCGCGCGGCCTTTCAGGCGGCTGAGCAAATCGCGCGCTTCCGTCTTGGTGACTGGCGCCAACGCTAAGGCTGAATCGCGCATCAATTCTACCAGCACACCACCCAAACCGACCACCACCAGCGGCCCCATCAGCGGGTCAATCCGCGCACCGACCATGATTTCGACGCCAGGCTTCGCCATGGGCTGCACCAGCACACCATTGATGCGCGCCTGCGGCGCATGGTGCTTGGCATTGGCCATGACACCGCGGAAGGCATCGTGCAATTCAGCCTCATCCTTCAGTTTCAGGCGGATCACGCCCGCTTCCGTCTTATGCGGTAAATCCGGGCTTTCCACCTTGATCGCGACCGGCCAACCTAGCGCCTTAGCCGCGGCAAGAGCTTCATCTTCCGTATTGGTCAGGCGTTCTGGCACCACTGGCACCCCATAAGCGGCCAGCACCTGCTTCGCTTCGCGTTCCGTCAGCGTGTGGTTCTGCGCGGCCTTGATGAACCTTGCCGCTTCCTGCGCGGCTTCCGGGCGTGCAAGCCGTTGGTAGTGGCGCGGGCCGGCGCCGCGCCGTTCTTCGCGCTTATGCCAATGATTAAGTGTGGCAAAGCATCGATCCATGGACCGGAACAGGCCGATACGCGGATTTTGCTCCGCCTCATGGGAGCCATGGCCTTCCAGCCATTCCGTTGTCCAAACCACGCAAATCGGTTTGTCATGCTTTTCCGCAATGGCGGCTAATTCGCTAGGGCGCTTGGCCGAAAGCTCGGTCGAATAGATTTGTGCGTAAAGCAGTGTGCCGTAATGATCCTCACCTAGCATGGCGGAAGCGCAGGCCGTCAGGCTTTCCGGGTCATTCGCGACTTGCGCAGTGACATCGCAAGGATTGCGCGCGGAACCGAAATCTGGAATGCGCGATTCCAAAATGGCCTGCACCGGCGGGGTTGGCTGCGGCAGCGGAATGCCGCGTTCTTCCGCGCGATCGGCCGACATAATGGCCGCCCCGCCCGAGACCGCCACCACCGCCACACCGCGCGCCTTGGGCTTTGGTGCTTTTGCCATGAAGGAAGCTGTTTCCACCATGGCTTCGAAATTATCCACGAGTATCGCGCCCGCGCGTTCAAAGGCCGCGCGATAAGCGGCCTGGGACCCCGCGAGTGACCCGGTATGTGACATCGCCGCCGCCGCGCCTTGTTCACCAGTGCCGAGCTTGAAGACAATCAGCGGCTTGTCGGCAGCATCGGCGATGCGCGCCGCCTCAATGAAGCGCATCGGGTCCGGCATGCCTTCAAACACGCAGGCAATCGCGCGGCAGCCTGGATCATCTGCCAGGAAGGAAATGCAATCAGCCACATCCATATCGGAAGAATTGCCGGTAGTGAGTAAATGGCTCACGGACACACCACGCATCACCGCCTGAGCTAAGGAAAAACCAAGCGCGCCGGATTGGCTGACGAGGCCCACTGCATGAGGCAGGGGTGCTTCCATCGGCGGCGGGATCATAAAGGTGACACCCGCCTTGCTGCCAAAGTTCAACATGCCGATGCAATTCGGCCCAACAATGCGCATGCCCGCATCGCGTCCAATCGCCGCCAGGCGCTGCTGCGCGGCGATATCCTCAGCCCGTCCGGTTTCGGAAAAGCCAGAGGCATAGATCATTACGCCGCCGACACCGGCCTTGGCGCAACCACTGGCGATTTCTTCAACCGCATCCTTGGCGGCGACCACAATGCAGCAATCGGGCACTTCCGGCAGCGCGGTGACAGAAGGGTAGCAAGGCCGCTCACCAATCGTCTCATAGCGGCTGTTGACCAAATAAAGCTGCCCCGTATAGCCAGACAGCGCGCTGATGGTGCGATCCGCGAAAGACCCTGCGCGCGGGGAGGCACCAATCACGGCGATGGATGCAGGATCGAACAAGCGCTTCATATCGGCATGGCGATAGACGCTGCGCTGAGTGATGGACATTTTTTTGCTTCCTCCTGCTCTGCCGCCTTCAAGCGCCGGTCAAGTCAAGCAAGGGCGCGCGCAATGGCGCGCCCTTGATCAGATTAGCGCGCGGCTTCCGCCAGATATTCCATCGCTGCCGCCACACCGCCCGGCGCATGCGGCACGCCGTTCAGCTTCAGCGCCATTTCCACAACGGAAAGCGTGCCCAGGATCATCGGTTCATTCAAATCGCCCAAATGGCCGATGCGGAATACCTTGCCGCCCAAGGGCCCAAGCCCGCCACCGAGCGAGACATTAAAGCTTTGCAGCGCCCTACGCCGCACCGCTTCCGCATCATGGCCTTCGGGCATCATCACTGCGGTCACGCTATCCGAATAGCGATCCGGATTGGTGCAGAAAAGCTGCGGCCCAGCGTTGCCTGACCAATGGCGCACGCAGCGCCGCACTGCTTCGGCAAGGCGCGAATGCCGCGCGCAAACCTCATCCAGGCCCTCTTCTTCCAGCAAACGCAGGCTTTCCTGCAAGCCATAGAACAGGGAGGTCGGCACCGTACCGACGAAGGATTTATGCTTGCGCGTCAGCATATTCGTCCAGGAAAGATAGGATTTCGGCAAGCGCGATGTCTTATGCGCTGCCAGCGCCTTGGCCGAAACGCCGGTGAAAGACATGCCGGTTGGCAGCATCAACCCCTTCTGGCTGCCACCGACCGCGACATCAATGCCCCAGTCATCCATCCGAAATTCAAGCGATCCGAGCGAGGAGATGGTATCGCTCAGCAGCAGCGCGGGATGTCCGACCTCATCCATCACCGCACGCACCTGCTTGAGCGGTAATACCATACCCGTCGCAGTTTCATTATGCACAGCGCAAATCGCCTTGATGCTATGCGCCGTATCCGCGGCCAGCGCAGCCCGCAGGGTGGCGAACTCAAGGCCCCGCCGCCAATCAGCAGCGATGGTTTCAACCTCCAGCGATAAATCCTTCGCCATCTGCGCCCAGCTTAGCGAAAAATAGCCGGTTTCAACGATGGCAACCTTGTCACCTGGAGAGAATAGATTGACGAGACTGGCTTCCCAGGCGGCGTGGCCCGACCCGGTATACATGAAGATTTCCTTTTCGGTCTTCAAAACGCGCTTTAGCCCCGCGACGCATGCTTCATAGACCGGCATAAAGGCAGGATCATTGAAATCCACCGTGACATGCGCCACCGCATGCAAAACGGAATCGGGGATATTGGTTGGGCCCGGATTGGCAAAGAATTGCCGCCCGCGTGGCAGACGAGGTTTTGTGGCCATGAAACAGCGTTTCCTTCTTTTTGCTGATTTGATTTTGGCGCGGGCATCATTTCGCCAATTCCCGCGCCATGGATTCAAGTCCTGCCAATGTCAGCGGGTGCATACGGTTTTCCATGAGCCCCTGCATCATGCCGATGGAATGGGTATAGCGCCAATGCTGTTGATCCACGGGATTGAGCCAGGCCGCGCGGCGGAAATGCCGCGTCAGGCGGCCCATCCAGGCCATGCCCGATTCCTCATTCCAATGTTCAACCGAACCGCCTGGCTGAGAGATTTCATAAGGCCCCATGGTGGCATCGCCCACCAGAACAAGCCGCCAATCTGGGCCATAGGTGCGCAGGACCTCCTGCGTGGATTTTTCGGTTTCCTTCCGCCGGCGATTCTCGCGCCAGAGCCTCTCATAGGGGCAATTGTGGAAATAGTAGAATTCCAAATGCTTGAATTCAACGCGTGCGGCAGAAAATAATTCCTGGCAGATGCGGATATGATCATCCATCGAACCGCCAATATCCATCAGCAGCAGCACCTTCACCGCATTGCGCCGTTCCGGCACCATATGCAGATCAAGCGACCCGCCATTGCGTGCGGTCGCGCCAATGGTGCCTGGCATATCCAATTCGGTCGCAGCCCCCGTGCGCGCAAAGCGCCGCAGCCGGCGGAGTGCCACCTTCATGTTGCGCGATGACAGCGCCTCATCCTCATCTAAATCTTTGTAGATGCGCTTGTCCCAAACCTTGGCCGCGCGGCGATTGCGGCTTTCCTCCTGCCCGATCCGAACCCCTTCCGGATTATAGCCATAGGCACCGAAGGGAGATGTACCGGCGGTGCCGATCCATTTCGACCCACCCTGATGCCGGCCCTTTTGTTCCGCGAGCCTTTGGCGCAGCGTTTCCATCAGCTTGTCAAAACCGCCAAGCGCTTCGATTTGCGCACGTTCTTCCTCGGTCAGGAATTTCTCGGCCATTTTGCGCAGCCATTCGGCGGGGATTTCCACCACAGGCTCACCAGGCGGTGATTCCAGCCCTTTGAAAATTTCGCCAAAAACACGGTCGAAGCGGTCCAGATGGCGTTCATCCTTCACCAGCGTGGCGCGCGATAGATGGTAGAAATCCTCCACATCAAAACCCGCCACGCCAGCCTTCAACGCGCGCAGCAGGGCCAGATATTCCGTAATGGATGCCGGCACACCGGCAGCGCGCAGCGCAATGATGAAGGGCGCGAACATCGTGCCGGTCTCCCTAGGCGACCACGCCGCTGACGGCGACCTTGCTCGCATGAACCTCGCGGATGAAGTCCCGCAGCACAGCAAAGGCGCGCACCGAGTCGTCCGCCTGCACGCCGTGCCCGCATCCCGTGAAACGTTCGAAGCGAATGAGGTGCGGTGGCAGATGCGCGGTCATCTCCTCACTGAACGCCATCGGCGTGATAGGGTCGCGGTCGCCTGCCATGACCAGCAACGGGCAGCGGATGGTGCGAAGCAGCGGGCGGAAATCCATCCGGCCATGCTCGTTGCGTGGCCCGTTGAAGTGTATCGCGAGAGCATTGCGCACAATGGCGCGTTGGCGCATTGCGTCGTCCTGCGGCGGCTTCGCTCGATAGAGCGGCAGACAGACGGCAAAGTACCTGACCCGCGTGGCGTCGCCAAGATTCCACCAGTAGGCTTCTGCCACCTGCCGCGCCTCGGTCCCGCCGAGCCGCTCAAAGGCCTCGAACACGACGTCGAAACCGATCCTAGCCGCGGTGCTTGCAAGCACCAGCGCCGCGGGGTGTGCCGGATGGCGGGTGGCGTAGGCCTGCGCCACGAAGCCGCCGAAGGAGGTGCCGAGCACGATGGGGCGCTTAATGCCGAGCACGTCGCAGAGCCCCTTCACGTCGTCGCCCCATTGCGCGAGGTTCCATTCCTGCGGATGGTCGCCACCGCTGCGGCCGCTGCCGCGCAGATCGACATAGATCAACTGCGCCGCGTCCGCGAGTGCGGAAAAGGCCGGGTTATAGATGGAATGGTCGAAGCCCGGCTCGCCATGCAGCAGCACGACCGTCGGCTTTGCACGCATGCGCGTCCCGTCTGGCACTAGCCTGGCGCCTTCGACATCCAAATAGATCCAGGCACCATTGACGGTGACGAACATGATCGCCCTTCCTAGCCGCCACGACGCCGCGTCAGGAAGGCCAGGCGTTCAAACAAATGCACATCCTGTTCGTTCTTCAGCAGCGCGCCATAAAGCGGCGGAATGGCGGTTTTAGCATCCTGGCTGCGCAGCGCCTCAGGTGGCATGTCTTCAATCATCAGCAGCTTCAGCCAATCCAGTAATTCGGATGTGGCGGGCTTCTTCTTCAATTCATTCACGCCGCGTACATCAAAGAACACCGTCAAAGCCACCCGCAGCAAATCCTGGCGGATATTCGGGAAATGCGTTTGCACGATCCTCTCCATCGTCTCCCGATCCGGGAAGCGGATGTAATGGAAGAAGCAACGGCGCAAAAACGCGTCCGGCAATTCCTTTTCATTGTTGGAGGTGATGATGACCACGGGGCGATGCCGCGCCTTCACCGTCCGCCGCAACTCATAGACATAGAATTCCATGCGATCGATCTCCAACAACAGATCGTTCGGAAATTCGATATCGGCCTTGTCAATTTCGTCAATCAGCAGCACCACCGGGTGGTCGGCTTCAAAGGCTTCCCACAGCTTGCCACGCAGAATGTAATTCGCAATGTCATGCACGCGCGGATCGCCAAGCTGGCCATCACGCAGCCGGCTGACGGCATCATATTCATAAAGGCCCTGCTGCGCCTTGGTGGTGGATTTGATGTGCCATTCAATCAGCGGATAGCCGAGTGCCTTGGCGATTTCCTGCGCCAGTACGGTCTTGCCCGTGCCGGGTTCACCCTTGATCAGCAGTGGGCGTTCCAACGCCACCGCGGCATTGACCGCAACCTCCAGCTCTCGGGTTGCGACGTATCTTTCAGTGCCTTTGAACTGTGCCACGCTCTGCTCCGTCTTTCTGCCATTATGGTCGGGCGAGCGCCCCTTGCGCGCAAGCCCCTGATTCACTCGGCGGGGGTCAGGCGCAGAAGGGCGCCTTCCGCGCGCGGGGCGACGGGGGCGGATAACCGCACATCGGCGGCAACAAGCGCGCCTTCGGCATCCATCACGGCAATGCGGTAGAAGCCGGGGCCGGGCGGGGTCCAGCCCAATTCGCGCCGCGCCGCATCCCGCGCGAGCGGCCCGCCATCCACCAGAAAAATCAGTGGCCGCCCCCCGCCCGCCACGCGCAGCACCACCGGCCCCGCGCCTTCTGCCAGAACCGCGCCGGGCGGGGGGAAGATCAGGCGCAAGGGATCGCTGCCCAGGGCCGCCATCGGCGCATCCGGGCGGCTTGGCGCGCGTTCCAACGGCGCTTCCGGCAACAACGCAAAAACCCGCGCGAGTATAGGCAGCGCCGCATCCCGCCCGGTCAGGCCGGGTATGGGCGTGCCATCGGGCCGCCCCACCCAGACCCCGGCCACATGCCGGCCATCAAAGCCAAAGGCCCATGTATCCCGCCCACCCCAGGAGGTTCCGGTCTTCCACGCGACGCCGCGCGGCCCGCCGTCCGGAAATTCCTGCACCAAAAGCCCGGTCACGGCGGCGGCGCGTGCTTCTAAAACCGGCGCGCCCTGTGGTGCCGGCCCAGGCGTGAAGCGTAGCCCGCCCGCCCGCCATCACCGAGCAGCGCATAAAGCCCAACCATGTCACGCAGCGTTGTCCCCGCACCGCCGAGCGCCAGCGGCAGGGACGCATCCACCCCGCGCGGCAGCACCGCCGCTGCCCCGGCTGAGCGGTGCGATGCCGCAAACCGCGCGGGCCCAATGCCATCCAATAAGGCGACTGCGGGCAGGTTGAGCGAAAGGCGTAAAGCCTCGCCGGCTGTGATGCGGCCCACAAAACCGCGATCGAAATTCTCTGATGCATAGGCGCCAAAGCGGCGCGGCAGATCGGAAAGCAGCGTATCGGGCCGCACCAAGCCCTGTTCGAAGGCCATGGCATACGGGAAAGGCTTGAGCGCAGAACCGGGCGAGCGGATCGCGAGGGTCAAATCAAGCGCCCCGGCGCGGCTTTCGGCGCCAAAGGCACCACCGACCAAGGCGCGGGCCTCGCGTGTGGCCAGATCAGCGATGATCAGGGCAATGCTGGCGCGTTCTGGCAGGCGCACCAGCGCCTCCTGCGCCAATCTTTCGCTGGCGCGTTGCAGCCCGGCATCCAGGCTGCTGCGGATGGGGGTATCACCGCGCCGCGCCAATTCCCGCGCGAGATGCGGCGCCAAGCCAGGCATGGGCAGCCGCGCATTGGGCAAGGGCGCGGCCGGCGCCAGCGCCTGATCCTCGGCGGAAAGCATCGCGGCCCCGCGCTGGCGCAGCACATCATCCCGCGCGGCGCGCGCCTCTTCCGCGTTGGGGTCAGGGCTGAGCGCTACTGGGCGGCGCGCGAGCGCAATCAGCAAGGCGGCTTCCGCTGCATCAAGCCGGCTAGCGGGTCGGCCAAACCAGGCCAGCGCGCCAGCACGTATGCCTTCGATATTGCCGGTTTGCGGGGCAAGCGTCAGCCAGATGCCCAGGATTTCCGGCTTGCTGAAACGCGCTTCCAATTCAAAGGCGCGGAAGATTTCAATCGCCTTGGCACGCAGCCCGCGCGGGCGCGGTTCCAACAACCTCGCCGCCTGCATGGTGATGGTGGACCCGCCCGAGACCACCCGCCCCGCGCGCAGCCGCTGCCCCGCCGCGCGGGTTAGCGCCAGCGGATCAACGCCGGCATGGTCATAAAAGCGCCGATCCTCTGCCGCGATCAGCAGATCGAGCAGAATCGGCGAAACATCCTCAGGCCGCGTCGCCAAGCGCCAAAAGCCGCCCGGTGCGGGCAGCACAGACAGGATGCGCCCGTCACGATCCTGCACCTCGACACCCGTGCTATGGAGGCGCGTGAGATTGGGCGCAAATAGCCGATCCAACGCGAAGGGCGCGAGCAACAGCGCGCCAACACAAGCGGCGAACGCCCAAAGCCGCCGCTTGCGCAGCATGGCGCGCGGAGGCTTCACGGCCCGGCTTCGTTCTGATGCATCATGCGCAGGTCATTCGGCTTCGTGCATCATACCAAGCAAAAGCAGCGTCTGAAACCTCGCTCATGCCCCTGGGCGGCATCCTGAATTCGGATAAGCTTCGCCCAGGCGCCCCAACACGGCCAAGGCGGCAGGGAAATCACGGGCGTGTGATGAAGGGGGCGGCTATGGCGACGCGCATCGGTATTGTAGGCTTGGGGCAGATCGCGCGTAAGCAGCATGTGCCGACAATCCTGGCCGATGCAAATTTCACCCTGGCTGGCCTTGCTGATCTTGCCGGTGGGGAACCCATTGCCGGTTTGCCCATCCATAATGATCATCAGGCCATGCTCGCTGCTTGCGCGTTGGATGCGGTCGCGATCTGCACGCCACCAGCCGCGCGCTTTGCCAATGCGCGTGATGCGCTACTCGCGGGCAAGCATGTCCTATTGGAAAAGCCGCCCGCTGCAACAATGGGCGAGGCCGAGGCGCTGGTAGAATTGGCGGCACGCTGCGGGCGTGTTGTCTATGCCTCCTGGCATTCGCAATGCAACCACGCGGTGGAAGCCGCACGGCTATTTCTGGCCAATAAGCACCTCGCCCGGCTACGCGTCGATTGGCATGAGGATTTTCGCGTCTACCACCCCGATCAGGATTGGATTTGGCAGGCTGATGGGCTTGGCGTTTTCGACATGGCGATCAATGCGCTGTCGGTGATCAGCCGGCTATTCACGCCACCGCCTTTTGTGCGGAGCGCGGAATTGTATATCGCCGAGAACCACGCCGCCCCGCTTGCTGCCAAAATCCGCTTCGGTGCCTTGGACAGCGCCGGCCCGCTGGAGCTGCAGGCGAATTGGGGTCATGTCGGCCCGGCTCAGCGTGAACTGCACATGATCACGCGCTGCGGCCATGACGTGGTGCTGCTCGATAGCGGTGGGACGCTGGTGATTGACGGCAAGGTGACGGTGCAGGAGGTGCGGGCGGAATACCCAATGCTCTATGCCCGCTTCGCCGAATTGCTGCGACGTGGTGAGAGCGAGGCCGATCTGACACCGCTGCAAATGACACTGGATGCGCTCGCACTCGGCAAGCGCGTGGCCCTGCTGCGTTTTGAGGGTTAGCGCTGATCTGCCTGGGTTACAGGCCCAGGCGGATCAAGTGCAAATTCAAGCCGCCTTCAGTGCGGCGCGGATTTCGGTGACGGCCTTATCAATCATCGGCGCGGTCACATCCAGATGCGTACATGCCCGCACGCGCCCGCCCAGGCCGCTCACCGCAATGCCGCGCATTTGCAGCTTTTCCTGCAAGCGGGCGACATCCATGCCGGTGCCGCTGATATCGAAAAACACCAGATTGGTTTCCGGTTCTTCCACCTTGACACCTTCAATCTGCGCCAGGCCGCGAGCAAGCGCCTTGGCATTGGCGTGGTCTTCGGCCAGCCGATCAATGTTGTGATCCAGCGCATAGATGCAGGCGGCGGCGCAAATGCCGCCCTGGCGCATGGACCCACCCAGGCGCTGCTTCCAACGCCAGGCGCGACCAATGAATTCATGGCTGCCGCAAAGCACAGCACCCAGCGGCGCGCCCAGCCCCTTGGTGAAATCCAGCCAGACACTGTCATAGGACGCGACCATATCGTTGGGCGCCACACCGGCAGCGACACAGGCATTCATCAGCCGCGCGCCATCCATATGCGTCGCCCAGCCCTCGCCATGCGCGACGGCGGCTACAGCGTTGAGTTGTTCCAGCGGCCAAACCGCACCACCGCCGATATTGGCGGTTTGTTCCACTTCCAGCAGGCGCTGCGGCGGGGTGTAGCGGGTTTTGGGTCGAATGGCGCCGCGGAGGTCATCGGCAGTGAACATGCCCTTCGGCCCGCGCATCGGCATGATCTGCACGCCGGTCAGCGCGGCATGGGTGCCGCCTTCGCTATGCAGGATGTGGCTGGTTTCATGCGCCACCACCTCATCACCCTTTTGGCAATGCGTCAGGATCGCGATGACATTGCACATGGTGCCGGATGGCAAATACATCGCCGCTTCCTTGCCCATCAGTGCGGCCATGCGGTCACAAAGCTCATGCACCGTCGGGTCATCGCCATGCTGCTCATCGCCCACTTCAGCGCGCATCATGGCTTCCTTCATGGCCGGCGTCGGGCGGGTTTGCGTATCGGAATAGAGGTTGATGTGCACGGGCGGCGCACCTGGCGGCGGACGGTTCGGAGTATGGACCATGGCGGTATTCCCTGAGCTGGTGAGCATTTTCAAGCCAAGTCGACTCACTTGGCGACTCGGAAAATGCGAGCAAACAAACCTTTTAGGGCGTATCCGGGGAGCGGATGCGAACCGGAAAGGCTCTGATTACGCAGGATGCAACGTGCTGAGGCTTTCTGCCAGGGGGTGGCGCTGGCTTCCTAGGCGTGGCCAAAACTGCGAGGCTTCTTGCCTGAAGTCCGCAGGGGAGAACCGCCATGCCCGATATCCGCAAGCTCGTTTACCTGCGTGAGGAAAGTTTTGCGGAGGCCGGGCGCACCGCCCCGCGCCCCATCATTCGCGCCGCGGCGCTCATCCTGATCGGCAATCCCTATGCCGGGCGTTATCAGGCGGATTTGTCGCCCCTGGTGGAGATTGGCCCCAAGCTTTCCGCCCAAGTCGCGCCGGAATTGGTGAAGCTATTGGGCGGCCCCGCTATTTCCTATGGCAAGGGCGCGATTGTCGGCGCGGCGGGGGAATTGGAACATGCCGCCGCCATCCTGCACCCGGCCCTTGGCCGGCCCCTGCGAGAGGCGATTGGTGGGGGTACGGCGATCATACCATCCTCGGCAAAAATGGGCGGGCCTGGCAGCGCGCTTGATCTGCCGCTGGGCCATAAGGATGATGTCTGGTCGCGCGGGCATTTTGACGCGATCACGGTCAGCCTGGGCGATGGCCCGCGCCCGGATGAGATTCTGGTGGTGATTGGCCTAGCCGATGGTGGGCGGTTGTTGCACCGGATTGGGGAAGGGGCGCCCAGGTAGCGGTGCCCCTTGCCATTCTCCAAAATCGCTTATGACACGCGTGATGCGCTAGGCCTCAGGAGCGAACCGCCCGAGCCGGTTGAGCAGTAGGCTGTGGAGCGCACCTTTGGCGTGCTAGGCTCGCGAGATAGTCATTGCGCGATTTTAGTGCAGCTTCTTCCTTGCCGGCCGCGTTTTGGAAATCCATCAGGAAAAGAGGCAGAATAAAGAAAGAGCCGGCAACGCCCGCAGCGACGTTCTGCGCGACCTTGGCGCCTTGTTCGGATCCCAACTCTCCAATCCGCTTTGTGTTTGCGTTGACCTCAGCTTGTATGGCCTCACAACTCATCGTGTCATCTACGTTCTGCATCACGGCCATCGGAGCCGGCGCACGGCTCGCATACGCAGCGGTGAGAACCACCAACGAAAGCGCGGCCAACGAAAAAGATTTCACTTTTAAGACCGCCCTGACAACATGGACAGCGGGAGGCTATGATGTTTGTGAATTTAAGGTAATTACACCTATATCGTTTTTGAAAAAAGAATTTATTGCGTAATATATTTGAAAACAGTCGCGTAGAAAGAATTTGCAACGCCACTAACAGACAAAAAATTATCCAAGATGCCTTAAAACCATTTGAGGCACCTTGGCGAAAACAAACCGTAGCCCTACGCCGCCTCGCTCTCCGCCCGACGCGCATGGCGCTTGCGCTCATGCGGATCAAGGTGGCGCTTGCGGAGCCGAATGGCACCCGGCGTCACCTCAACCAATTCATCATCTTCGATGTAAGCAATCGCCTGTTCCAGGCTCATTTTACGCGGTGGGATCAGCAGCAGCGCCTCATCCTTGCCGGCGGCGCGGATGTTTGTCAGCTTCTTTTCCTTGATCGGGTTCACTTCCAGATCATTGTCGCGCGAATGCTCACCCAGGATCATGCCGACATAAACCTTCACGCCGGGATCAACGAACAGCGTGCCGCGTTCCTGCAAATAGAACAGCGCGTATTGAATGGCTTCCCCATCCGAACTGGAAATCAACGATCCATTGCGCCGGCCTTCAATCGGCCCCGCCCAGGGGCGATAGCCCAGGAATAGCCGGTTCATCATGCCCGTACCGCGCGTATCGGTCAGGAATTCGCCATGATAGCCAATCAAGCCACGAGACGGGATATGGAAGGTCAGCCGCACCTTGCCGCCGCCCGAAGGCCGCATATCTTGCATCTGGCCCTTGCGGAGCGACATCTTCTCCACCACCACGCCGGAATAGCTTTCATCCACGTCAATCAAGGCTTCTTCGAAGGGTTCCCCACGCTCACCAGTTTCGGGATTATCGCGCGTCAGCACGCGCGGGCGCCCGATGGTGAGTTCAAACCCCTCACGCCGCATGGTTTCGATCAGAACACCCAACTGCAATTCACCGCGGCCGGCCACTTCAAAGGCATCAACTTCTTCGCTGATCTTCACCTTGATCGCCACATTGCCTTCGGTTTCCTTGAACAACCTTTCGCGAATCTGCCGCGATGTGACCTTCTTGCCCTCACGCCCACCAAGCGGCCCGTCATTGATGCGGAAGGTCATGGCGAGTGTCGGCGGGTCCACCGGCAGCGCGGGCAGCGGTTCCGTCACTTCAGGGGAGGCGATGGTATCGGGGATCGTCGCATCCGAAAGCCCGGCAATGGCGATGATATCGCCCGCGTGCACCTCATCCACCGGCACACGCTCAAGCCCCGAGAAGGTCATGAGCTTCGTGAGCCGCCCGCTTTCCACCACTGTGCCATCCTGGCGCAGCACGCGCACCGGCATATTCAGCCGTGCAACACCCTGTTCTACACGACCGGTCAGGATGCGGCCCAGGAAATTGTCGCTCTCCAGGATGGAGGCATTCATGGCGAAGGGCTTTTCCAGATCCACTCTGGGCTCCGGCACATGGGACAGGATCAGATTAAACAGCGGCGACAAATCCTTGCGCGGCCCTTCCAGTTCCAAATCCGCCCAGCCCTGCCGGCCGGAAGCGAAAAGGGTGTGGAAATCAAGCTGCTCATCGCTCGCACCCAAGGCGGCGAAAAGGTCGAAGACTTCGTTATGCACCTCATCCGGGCGGGCATCCTGGCGGTCCACCTTATTGATGACCACAATCGGCTTCAGCCCGCGCGCGAGCGCCTTCGTCAGCACAAATTTGGTCTGCGGCAGCGGGCCTTCAGCGGCATCGCATAGCACAATCGCGCCATCCACCATGGACAGGATGCGTTCCACCTCACCGCCGAAATCGGCGTGGCCAGGCGTGTCCACGATGTTGATCTTCACACCCTTCCATTCCACGGCGGTGGATTTGGCGAGGATGGTAATGCCCCGTTCGCGTTCCAGATCGTTGCGGTCAAGCGCGCGTTCGGCAACCTGCTGATTGGCGCGGAAGGCACCGGCTTGGCTCAGCAGCTTGTCCACCAGCGTGGTCTTGCCGTGGTCAACATGGGCGATAATGGCGACGTTACGAATTTGCATGGAACACCTGAGAGATCGAAAATCGGGGTGAAGGAGCCCGGCAAAAACGCCACCAACCCGGCTCCCAGGGCTTGGGGGCGGGCGGTGGTTTCCATCCAGGCGTATCGTTATGGCGGGGAGATAGGGGGTCGCGCCGAAAAAAGCCAGAGAAAAGCGTGTGAAACTTCAGCGCCTACCCAAGCGCCGCCGCCACCCCGCCGGACTTGGCGCCCACCAGCGCTGCAAGATCGGCCTGAGGCCGCGCGCCGAAATGGGAAATCACCTCGGCCGCCGCAATGCTGCCCCAGCGGCCGCATTCGGGCAAAGCCAGGCCGCGGGTCAGCGCCGCCATGAAGCCGGCAGCATAGGCATCCCCCGCACCCGTGCTATCCACCAGCCTGGTCGGTTCGGCGCGGATTTCATGGGTCTCGCTGCCCGCGATGATGCGGCTGCCCTTTTCGCTGCGGGTCAGCGCGGCAATGGCCACTTCGGCGCGCACCGCCTCAGCCGCCCTGTCGAAATCCTCGGTCTCATAAAGGGCGCAAATCTCGGCCTCATTGGCGAAGACGATATCGGCTTCTTCGCGAATGAAGGCGCGGAAGGCAGCGCGGTGGCGGCCCACGCAGAACGGGTCGGATAGCGTGATCGCCACTTGCCGCCCGGCCTGATGGGCGATGCGCGCGGCGGCGCGGAAGGCAGCTTGGGCGGCGGGTGGGTCAAAAAGATAGCCCTCCAGATAGGCAATCCGCGCGCTGGCAATGGCGGCAGGGTCCAGATCCGCTTCCCCAAAGGTCACGCAGGCGCCAAGAAAGGTATTCATGGTGCGCTGACCATCGGGGGATACCAGGATCAGGCAGCGCGCGGTGGGGGCACCGCCGGCCAAGGGGGGTGTGGGGAAAGCGACCCCGGCGGCAGTAATGTCATGGCGGAACACCTGGCCGAGGCCATCATCCGCGACCTTGCCCAGATAGCCGACCTTGGCGCCAAGCCCTGCGGCGACGGCGCAGGTATTGGCCGCGGACCCGCCGCTGCTTTCAATGCCTGGGCCCATGGCAGCGTAAATTGCCTCCGCCTGGTCGCTGCCAATCAGCGCCATGCCGCCCTTCGCCATGCCATATCCGGCGATGAAGCTGTCCTCGGCACGCGCCAGCACATCCACAATGGCATTGCCGATGCCAAGAATATCAAGGCTGGGGGGGGTCATGGGCGGGCGCTCCGGGGAAAGGTTGCGGCGGGATTAGCCTTGGGCGGGGGTGGCGTCCACCATGCCGCAAGCGCTTTCCCTCGCCTTTCGCCAATTGGGTGACCCTGCCTTTCGTCTACCGCTCATCCTGAGCGTGCTGGGGGCGGCTTTGGCGGTGGCGGGGCTGATTGGTTTGGCGGCCTGGCTGGCGGGTTGGGCACCGTCGGGCGGGCCGGAATGGCTTTCCTGGATCACCCAGGCGGGCGGCGCGGCGGCGGGGGTGTTCCTGGGCTGGTGGCTATTTCTGCCCGTGGCACTTGGTATTGCGTCCCTGTTCACGGATAGCATCGCGGGTGCGGAGGAACGGCGGCATTACCCGGGACTAGCGGCGCCTTTGGGTGCTTCGGCGCTGGCGCAGTTGGAGCATGGGCCCTGGTTCGGCGTGAAATTACTGGCGCTGCAAATGCTGCTGCTGCCGCTGTTCTTCATCCCCGTTTTTGGCGCGCTGCTGGCCTTGCTGCTTGCGGCCCATGGGCTTGGCGCGGGGCTGCTGCGGGAAGTGGCGCTCAGGCGCATGAACCTGGCGAATTCGCGCATCGCCTGGCAGCGGCTGCGCTGGCAGGGTTGGTCGCCTGGCATTGTAGTGGCTTTGATGGCGATAGCCCCGGTGGTGAATTTATTGTTGCCGATCATTGGCATTGCGACGGCGGCGCAGTTGCTGATCCGCGGCTTGGCCGGCTTCGATAAATTTCCGAGTGCATAACCAGAAAACGGGGGATAACCTATTTTCGCCCGTTGTGGCGCGGCAGAGTCATATGCTAGCTCACCAGATCAGTAACGCGAATCATCAAGGGGGCCAAGATGTCGCTTTTCCGCCGCAAGGATGAAGGCACGACTCCGCCAGCACCGGAGCCCAGCAGCGTGCCAACAGCGCGCGACCCCGATCTGGCGGTGCCGCCCTTCCGGCCTGCGGCATTGGTGCCGCCGGCAGCCAGCGCAGCGGCCTTGTCGGCCAAACCGAATATTGCCCCATCGCCTGCCGCACGCCCAGTTACAGCCGGCGGTGCAGGGCGTCCGACGGGTCGGGCCGAGGCTGGTGAAAAGCGCGTCCTGCAGGTGGGCAAGGGCATCAGCATCCAGGGCAGCGTGACGGAGGCTGAGCGCATCGTCGTTGAAGGCACGATGGAAAGCCAGCTTTTGCAGTGCCAGGAATTGGCCATCAGCCATTCCGGCGTCTTCAAGGGTGAGGTTCAGGTGGAAGATGCCGATATCGCTGGCGTGTTTGACGGTACTTTGACTGCAACCGGCAGCCTCATCATCCGTGCCACGGGCCGAGTTTTGGGTGTAGCGCGGTGCCGCCGCCTTTCTGTTGAAGAAGGCGGGCAGCTCACTGGGCGTATGGAAATGATCACCGAAGCACCTGCCGCCACGCCGATGGCAGTGGCGCCGCCGGTGCGCATGGTCGAGTCAAGCGATTCCTGATCTGGCGCCGCGTGCGCCAGAGGCCGAGGCCAGCAGTCCCGTCGGCGCAGCGCCGCATGGCGCCGCGGGCGACTCACCTTGGCGCCGCTGGGCTGGCCGTGGCGGCGCTATTGCTCACCCCCGCCTGGGGCAAATCCGATGCCGAGGGGGCAAGGCTTGGCCTGGAACAGGCGTTGCGAGACACAAGGGCAAGCTTGGCGGCGCTTGGTCCGCCATCTGCGCCAGACGCCCCGCAAACTGAACACCCCGCGCCCTTGCCGCCGCCGCCCAGCAGCGCCAGTGCTCCGCGCCGCCAGGGTGCCAACCCACTCGCCGCGGCCAGCGCCTTGCAGTGACGAGAGCCCGAAGCCGTGATCTCTGCCCTTGGCGAGCCCGCCTTGCGCCGGCGTGAAGGTGAAGCTGAGATCTGGCTTTATCAGGCAGCTGATTGTCGGCTGGATTTGGTGTTCTTTGCCGAAGCGTCGCGCTTGGTTTTGGCCCATGTAGCGGCCAGGGCCTTTGGCGCCCGGCGCCTGACCGAATCGGCCTGTCTGGAAGTGCTGGCCCGCGCGCCCAATCCGCCCCCCTGGACCGCCCCCGGCAGCAGAGGCTGAGTAGCGCGTATGAACCTTTGGCTTGATGCCTTTGTGCCGGCCTTTACGCTACTAGCCCTTGGTGCGCTGCTGCGCCGCATTCTGCTGCCCACAGATGCGGTTTGGGCGGGCATGGAAAAGCTGATCTATTGGGTGCTGCTGCCGAGCCTGATCCTTTCTGCCCTCGCCGCGCTTGATCCCGCAAGCCTGCCACTCGGCGCCATGGCCTTCACCATTTGGGGCGCGCTGGCCACCGGCACGCTGATTTCCGTGCTGCTGTCGCGCACCATGGGGCATGGGCATGCGGCCATGACGTCTATCCTCCAGGGCGGGATTCGCTTCAACAATCTGATGGGGTTTGCGATTGTGGGTGCGATTTTCGGCGCCGAAGGCATCAGCTTTGGCGCCGTTGCCACCGGCATCATCGTACCCTTTGTGCAAAGCATGACCACGCTTGCCTTCGCCATGGATGGCAGCTTGGGCCGACCAAAACCGCTCACGATCCTGCGGCAATTGATCCTCAACCCGCTGATCATCGCCTGCATCCTGGGCTTCACCATCGCTGCCCTTGGCGGCTTTCCGCCCGGCGTGAAGCCAACCATTCAAACGCTCGGTCGCGCCTCAGTGGCCCTTGGCCTGTTATGTGTTGGTGCGGCGCTATCCTGGGAGAGTTTTACTGACCGCGTGCCAACCCAGGCGCTGACGGGCGTTCTGAAGCTGGTGGGCATGCCGGCCATTACCTATGGTTTGGGAACATTTGCTGACCTGCCGCCCTTGCCGCTGGCGGCGGCGGTGATTTTCATGGCGCTACCAACGGCGGCCACTTCCTATGTCATGGCGCGCGCCATGGGTGGCGATGCGAAGTTGATGGCCGCGATCACCACCACCGAGCATATCGCTTCCATCCTGACATTGCCCTTTTGGGTGATGCTGGTGCTAGGGTGACGGGGATAAGGAAATCCTCTGGAGCGGCGCGCGTGTATCATCTGATTTTCGTCTTTCTGTTTGGGTTTGGCGGCGCCAGCCTGGCACAAAGCCTGCCTCCGCCCGTGCCGGTTGCGCCTGGTGCCCAGGCGGCCAGAGATGCACCTGCCGTCACGGTGCCCGCACCACAAGTCACCGCCCCAGCCGCAGCCCCTGCCGAACCTAGCTTGGGTGAACGCGCCGGTGCAGCGCTCGGGAAGGCGGCAGAGGAGACCAGCTCGGCCTTTGGGCGCGCCATGAATTGGACTGGCCGGCAATTGGAAAGCGCAGGTCAATGGACCGCGCGGTAGGGTGAAAACATCGCCACCGACAAGCCGGAAACGGCGGCGACACCGGCCCCCGAAGCACCCGCCGCGCCGGCGCAGCCTTTGCCGCCGCCAGTGCCCTTGCGCTGAAGGTGCGCTTAGGCCTGTTCCGGCAGCGTCATCTCCAACCACCCGCGCGCATCCATCCGTGCCGAATCACCGGGCAGCAACAGCACGGTCGTGGTATCGCTTTCCACAATCGCTGGCCCCGCCACCAGCTGATCCGCGCCAAGTGCAGCGAAATCATAAACCGGCACCTCGGGCACGCCGCCTTCCAGCATGATGCGCCGAGCACCGCGCGGCGTCACCATGGCGCCCGCTGCCGTGCCTGCGGGAGCCGGCATCGGCGGCAAGCGGCCAATCACCGCCAGCCTGGCATTCACCAGCACCACCTCTTCCTGCCGTAGTGCATAGGTGAACAGCGCCTCATGCCGCGCGTGAAAAGCATCACGCAGCCGATCAGCAAGCCCTGCCCCTTCCCAGGCGACATGATCAAGCGGCACGGCGATATCAAAAACCTGTTCGCCGTAGCGTATATCCGCAGCACGGCGTGTTTCCACCGTGCCGCCAAACCAACGGGCGACGCGCGCGCGACCTTCCTTTTCCAAGGCGGCCCAAATGGCGCGCAGCGCCTCATCATCCGGCATGCCGTCCGTGTTCAATTCGCTGCGCGCCATCTCGTACCGCAAATCCGTATGCAGCATGCCCCAGGCGGAAAGCCCGGCGGCGAAGAAGGGCACCGCCACGCGCCGCATGCCTAACTCCCGCGCCACCGCGCTGGCATGCAGCCCCGCCGCGCCACCAAAGGCCAGCAAGCAGAAATCGCGCGGATCAACGCCGCGCCTGACCGTCGCCACGCGAATCCCATCCGCCATGCGGATATTCGCCAGCCTATGCACGCCCGCTGCCGCTGCCATGGCATCAAGCCCAAGTCTGGCGCCGAGTGTCGCGAAAGCGCGTTCCGCCGCTGCCATATCGAGCCCGCGTTTGCCGCCCAGGAAATTTCCGGCATCCAGATAGCCCAGCACCAGATTGGCATCCGTCACCGTCGGTTCCGTGCCGCCCTGCCCATAGGCCGCCGGCCCCGGCACGGCGCCAGCGCTGCGCGGGCCAACCTGTAAGGTACCGCCCGCGCCAACATGGCCGATGGAACCGCCACCCGCGCCAAGGGTCACGATATCCAGGCTTTCGAGGGCGATGCGTTCGCCAGCCACATCGCGGCCTCGCCCAAGTGCGGCATCGCCTTCCTGGATCAACGCAATATCGGTGGAGGTGCCGCCAACATCGAAAGTGATCAGATCCTGCCCGAGGCCGCGTTCCGCCAAGGCAACACCTGCCGCCACACCGCCCGCCGGGCCGGATAGCGCCGTGCCTGCTGCCAAGCGCTCCGCTTCTTCCGCCGGCGCCACGCCACCATGGGAGAGGATAACGAATACCGGCCCGCCATAGCCCGCCTGTTCCACCCGCCCGCGCAGCCGCGCCAGGTAGCGTGCGACAATGGGGCCCACATAGGCATTCACCGCTGCTGTCGAGAAACGCTCAAATTCCTTGATCTGCGGCAGAACTTCTGCCGATGTCGTGATGAAAACCCCAGGCAAGGCCGCGCGCAAAGCCTCGGCTGCCGCGTTTTCATGCCGCGCATCGCGCCAGGAATGGAGGAAACATACCGCGACCGCTTCAACCTTTTCCGCGCGCAATTGTGCAATCGCGGCGTCAAGCGAAGCGTGATCCAGCGGCACTTCCACCCGCCCATTCGGGCGCAGCCTTTCGTGTACCGCAAGCCGCAAACGGCGCGGCACCAGCGCGGGTGCGGCGGGCAGGCGCATATTGTAGCGTTCGGGCTTGAGACCTTCCCGCATTTCAATCACATCGCGATGCCCTTCCGTGGTGAGCATCGCAATCTTCGCCCCCTTGCGTTCCAACAAGGCATTGGTTGCGACCGTGGTGCCATGCACGATGCGTTCCGTCTGGCGCAGCAGATCGGCCAGCGTGACGCCAAGCGTTTCCGCGAGAACCGCAAGCCCGGCAACCACGCCTTCCGATTGGTCCGCCGGCGTACTGGCCGCCTTTGCGAGCGTTGTGGTGCCATCCGCGGCGACACAGACCACATCGGTGAAAGTGCCGCCGACATCGACGCCGATACGATAGGTCATACCAAACCCTCCGCCGCATCAGCCGCGCGCGCCGCAGGATCACGTTTGCCTGGTGGTCCCCAACCGCCGCCGCCGCCGGAGAGCACATGCAGCTGATCCCCCGGCGAAAGCGGAATGCCGACTTCCTTGGTGCGCAAATCCCGCGCACTGCCATCGGCGCGTTCCAGCCGGTAGTGGTGTGGTGCGCCATCCTTGCCGCCGAGCATCCCCGCCGCGCCGTAACGCACGCCATCACCGGCGGTGTTCGCCACTGATGGGCCATCGGTTTCGAGCTTCAGCAGCAAATCGCCGCCAAGCCCGCCGCGATAGGCGCCATCCCCCGCACTGCCGGGGCGAAATTCATGTCGCGCGAAATACAGCGGGAAACGCGCTTCCGCCATTTCCACACTGCCGAACTTCAATCCACCGGCGGAATGCCATTCGCCGGCCGTGGACCAGCCATCGCCACTCGAGGAAGCGCCGCCACCTGGCCGCGCATGGAACATGTGCCAGACGAAAAAGCGCCCTGGCCTGCGCGGATCGCGCCCCTTGATCGCGACACGAAAACGCCGGCCCCAGCCGCCCATCGCACGATCCGGGCAGGCATTGGCGAGGGCTTTCACCACCGCCTCCACAATCTCATTCGAGCAATGCGACGTGCACATGGTGACCGGTGCGCCTTCTGCGGCCCAAACCACCGTGCCTTCGCGCGCCTTGATGGTGAGCGGGCGGAAGCAGCCATCATTCTTCGCGACTTCAGGATCGAGCAGAAAGGCAAGCGCCATGCGCACCGCACTCGCCATGTTGGGATACGATGAATTGACGAAGCCAGGTGTCTGCGGCGCGCTTTCCGTGAGGTCCACGATCAGATGATCGCCCTGTTTCGTGACGCGCGCGCGAATGGCGATATCCTTGCCGCCAAAGCCATCATCATCCAAAAACGCCTCGCCCAGCCAGGTGCCATCGGCCCAGGTGGAAATGATGCGCCGCGTATGCGCTTCGGCAAGCTTCAAGATGGCATCCACCGCTGCCACGGTGGTATCCACGCCATAACGCGCCAGCACCGAAAGCAGGCGCTTTTCACCAAGATGCGCGGCGCCGATCATTGCCATCAGATCACCACGCACATCACGCGCGAGGCGCGTATTGGTGATGATCATTCGCACAAGGTCTTCGCGCGGCAGGCGCCCTTGGCCCAAAAGAATGGGCGGTACACGTAAGCCTTCCTGCCAAATCTCGGTAGCACCCGGATTATAGCCGCCATGGGTGGCGCCACCGATATCCGTATGATGCGCGCGCACCACCGACCAGAATACCAAACGCCCTTCGGTAAAGACCGGCACAATGGCGGTCAAATCCGGCAAATGCGACCCGCCATGATAGGGGTCGTTCAACAGATAGATGTCGCCTTCGCGCACGCTATTGCCAAAGGCATCGCGCACCGCTTGCACCGCGAAGGGCATGGCGCCGACATGCACCGGAATGTGATCCGCCTGCGCCACTAGCCGCGCTTCCGCATCGCATAGCGCAATGGAGAAATCGCGCGACGAGTTCAGGATTTGCGAATAGGCGGTGCGCAGCATCGCCTCCCCCATTTCCTCCACAATGGCGCGGAAACGGTTATCGAGGACCGAGAGGGTGACGGGATCAGGGGCGGTTTTCATGGGTTGAAGGCTTCCCCCGGAGGTGCCCGCCGTCAAGGCTTCGCAGCCGGGCAAAACGGGACCATGATCGGGCCTACCAATGCGGGAGGAAACCATGGCCGTGCATGTTGCATCACCTGACCTGAAAATCATTGCCGAGGGGCTGCGCTTCCCCGAAGGCCCTGTTGCCATGCCCGATGGGTCCGTGGCGCTGGTGGAGATTGAGGCGCGGCGCATCACCAAAGTAGCGCCCAATGGGACGAAAACCACGATCGCGATGGTGGAAGGCGCGCCGAATGGCTTGGCCGCTGGGCCGAATGGCAGTTTTTACGTCTGCAATAATGGCGGCTTCACCTGGCACGAGGAACCCGGGATTTTGCGCCCGAGCGGTCAGTCACCGGATTATTCGGGCGGGCGGATTGAAAAGATTGATGGTACCACCGGCAAGGTTGAAGCGCTGATCCGCGTATGTGATGGGCGCCCTTTACGCGGCCCGAATGATTTGATGTTCGATGGCAAGGGCGGATTTTGGTTCTCTGACCTCGGCAAGGTGCGCGCGCGGGATCGCGACCATGGCGGCGCCTATTGGGCATCAGAAGATGGATCGCGCGTTGAGGAAGCGGCCTTCCCCGTGTTCGGCGGCGCCAATGGCATTGGCATCAGCCCGGATGGCAAGGTGCTTTATGTGGCTGAGACCGAAACCGGCCGGCTTTGGGCCTGGGATATTGAAGCGCCTGGCAAGCTGAAGAAGGAGCCCTGGCCATCAAGCGCCGGCGGGCGCGTGCTGTGCCAATTCCCCGGCTATCGGCGCCTGGACAGCATCGCGATCGGTGCTTCGGGCAATATCATTGTGGCGACGCTGGTGGCGGGCGAAATCACCACCGTGTCACCTTCGGGCGAGATTCTACGCACCGTGAAAATGCCCGAACGCATGCCGACCAATATCTGCTTTGGCGGGCCGGATATGCGCACGGCTTATATTACGCTGTCCAACACAGGGAAGTTGGTGGCGATGCAGTGGGATGAGCCGGGGCTAAGACTCCCGCATAATTGAGAAGGGGCGCGCGTTACCCTAATTCGGCCAGCACATCCGCCGTGTGCTGACCAAGCGCCGGGGCTTCCGCCATCCAATGGCCAAGCCCCGGCAGAATCGGCAGTGGCACCGCGCCCAATTGCGGCTGCGGAATACGCGCCGCTGCGCCATAGGCCACCACATGTTCATTCGTCAGCCAATCAAGCGGCGTATTCACGCGATCCGCGAGCAGTCTTTCACCCTGCAAGATCGTCACCCATTCTGCGACGGGTTTTTTCAGGAACGCCGTTCGAATAATGGCGTAAAGCGCTTCCCTATTCTGCCAACGCAGATCGAAATTCAAGAAACGCGGATCAGCTGCGATATCAGCCAGGCCCAAGGCGCCGCAAAGCTTCGGCCATTCCGCTTCACGCACCAGCGTAATCATCACCCAACCGCCATCCGCCGCGCGATAGGCCCCCGCCGGCGCATTCGGTGGCGCGGCTGATTTGCCCTGTACGCCCCATTCGCCGATTTGATGCGTCAACAGATTGGATGTCGCGGCCATCAGCGACATATCAATCACGCGCTGGCGTGGCGTGGTATCCTGCGCGCGCGCGGCAAGGGCGACTTGTACGGCTGAGAAGGCATAGATCCCCGTCGCCATATCAGCGATAAAGGCGCCGGCCTTATGCGGCACACCATCCGCACCCTCATTCAAGCTGACAAAGCCGGAAAAGGCTTGCGCGACCGAATCCGTGCACGGCCGTTCCGCATAAGGCCCGCTTTGCCCGAAGCCGGAGATGGAAAGACAGACCGCATCCGGCTTGGCGTTTGCCGGCCCAAGGCCAATGCGTGCCGCCACGCCGGGGCGGAAGGCTTCAATCAGTACATCGGCTTGTGCAGCCAAGGCAGCCGCAGCGCGCTTGCCTTCTTCCGTTTTCAAATCCAGCACCACGGAACGTTTGCCGCGATTGAAACACACCGTCATGACCGAAACCGTATCCTTCGCCGTGCCAAGCCCGCGCGACCAATCGCCTTCGGGTGGTTCAAGCTTGATGACATCAGCGCCGCAGGCGGCCAGCATCATGCCGCAATAGGGCCCGGCGATGCCTTGGCCGGCATCCAGCACCCGAAGCCCCTTATAGGGCCGCATCGCTTCATTCATCGCGTTTCCTCTAGCGCCAAATCATGCCTATCCTGACGGCAAAGCTGAATAAGGGAAGGGGCCAGCCATGAAGATTACTCGCCGCGCCGCGATTGCCGGTGCCTTATTGCCGCTTGCCGCGCGGGCGCAGGTGCCGGAATGGCCAAGCCGCCCGGTGCGCTTCATTTTGCCTTATCCGCCTGGTGGGCCCACCGACATTATGGGCCGCATCATTGCCCAAGCCGTGCAAGGCCCGCTGGGTCAGCCTTTCGTGGTGGAAAATCGCGCCGGCGCCAATGGGCTGATCGGGTCAGAACAGGCCGCACGCGCGGCACCGGATGGCAGCACCTTTCTGGTCAATGCCTCGGCCCATGTGATTGTGCCGCATCTGACACCCAATATGCCGATTGATGTGCTGGGGGATTTCGCGCCGGTGACAAATATCGCTGCCGTGCCGCTTTGGCTGGTGGTGAACCCAGCGCTGCCAGTGCGCAGTGTCGCCGAATTCATCGCCTATGCGCGCGCCAATCCGGGACGGATTGCTTATGCGTCATCGTCTCAAGGCGGTGCGCCGCATCTGGCAGGGGAATTGTTCAAGTTGATGACTGGAACCGATCTGGTGCATGTACCTTATCGCGGCAGTGGCCCGGCCGGGCAGGATTTGATCGCCGGCACTGTGCAGGCGATGTTTGATTCTGTCCCCGCCAGCGCGGGCGCGGTGCGTGATGGCCGCTTGCGTGCTTTGGGTGTGACCACGAAAAACCGCATCGCGCCCTTCCCGGATTTGCCGACCATCGCCGAAGCCGGCGTAGCTGGCTATGAGATTGCCACCTGGTACGGCATTTGGGCGCCAGCGCGCACACCGCCCGCCATCATCGCGCGTTTGCAACAGGCGGTTGCCGCCGCCGCGCGCCACCCAGAAACCCGCGCGCGTTTTGATGCTTTGGGTGCGGAACCCGTGGCCGATAGCCCGGAAGATTATGCGCGTTTTGTCCGCGCGGAATATGATCGCTGGGGCAAGCTGGTGCGTGATGCGCGCATCAAACTGGATTGAAGGCGGCTGAGATGGAAACGGATTATCTGGTGATTGGCGCCGGCTCTGCCGGCTGTGTGGTGGCAAGCCGGCTGGGCATGGCCGGGCGGCGCGTGACCTTGTTGGAAGCCGGGCCGAAGGATCGGCACTCTTGGATTCACATCCCCGCCGGCATGCTGAAGCTGATGCAGAATCAAAAGCTGGTGAATTGGGGCTACACGACGGAAGCCGAAGCAGGTGCCCATAACCGCGAAATCCGCTGGCCGCGTGGGCGCACCTTGGGCGGCACTTCTTCCATCAACGGCATGCTTTATGTGCGCGGCAATCCCGCCGATTTTGATCTTTGGGCGCAAATGGGCTGCCGTGGCTGGAGTTATGAGGAAGTGCTGCCGCTGTTTCGTCGCAGCGAAACCTATCGCAATGGCGGCGACCCTGCCGTGCGCGGCCAGGATGGGCCTTTGCAGGTGGAAGATTACCGCACCATCCTGCCGCTGACGCATCGGTTTATTGAGGCAGCGCAGCAGGCGGGCCATCCCTTGCGCCAGGATTTGAATGGCGTTGAACAGGAAGGGGTGGGCTATTCGCAAATGACGCGCATTGGCCGCTGGCGCGGTTCCACCGCGCGCACTTATCTGGCGCAGGCAGGTGACAAGGTACAGGTGGAAACCGAAGCCCAGGTCACGCGGCTATTGTTTAACGGCAAGCGCTGCGTGGGGGCGGAGTTCCGCCAGAGTGGCGCGCTCAAGCAAATCCGCGCGCGGCGCGAAGTCATCCTGTCAGGTGGTGCAGTGAATTCACCGCATGTGCTGCAAATCTCCGGCATTGGCCCCGCCGAGCACTTGCGTGCGCTCGGCATTGAGGTTGTGCAGGATATGCCCCAGGTGGGCGCCAATTTGCAGGATCATTACGTCACGCGCGTACAGCATCGCGTGAAGGATAGCATCAGCACCAATCAATTGGCGCGCGGCTTGCGCCTGGTGGAACAGGTGGCGCGGTTTCTCATGATTGGCAACGGCGCACTGACTTTTGGCGTGACCACGGCCCAGGTTTTCGCGCGGTCACGTGAAGGGCTGGCCAGCCCCGATCTGCAATTGCTGTTCACACCGGCGAGCTATGCGCTGGGTCAGTTCGGCGTGCTTGAGAAGGAACCCGGCATGACCTGCGCGATTTGCCCGGTGAAGCCTGATAGTCGCGGCACGGTCATGGCGAAATCTGCTGATCCGTTTGAAAAACCCGCCATCCGACCAAATTACCTCTCGGCACGCAGTGATCAGGAATTGCTCGCGCGCGGGCTGCGCATGGTGCGGTATATTTTCGCACAGGCTGCCATCACGCCCTATAGCGTGCGGGAATTACTACCGGGGTCAGCAGTACAGAGCGATGACGAATTGCTCGCCTTCGCGCGGCAATACGGCACCACTATCTATCACCCGGTTGGCACCTGCCGGATGGGTGAAGACCCCGCGAGTGTGGTGGATAGCCGGCTTCGGTTGCGCGGGATTGCAGGGATGCGGGTGATTGATGCCTCGATCATGCCGACACTCACCACCGGCAATACCAATGTGCCGACCATCATGATTGGCGAAAAAGGTGCTGATATGATCATGCAGGATGAGGCCGCGTAATGCGCGCGATCATTTGTGAAAGCTGGCGGGATTTCTCAGATCTTGAAATCAAGGATGTGCCGCGCCCGGCGCTCCGCGTACGTAGCGTCCGGATCAAGGTTGCGGCGGCGGGGGTTTCCTTCGCCACGCAATTGGTCGTGGCTGGCAAGTATCAGCGTAAGCCGCCTTTGCCCTTCACGCCGGGGACCGAGATTGTTGGCACCGTCTTGGAAGTAGCACCGGATGCGGATGCACCGCCGCCCGGCTCGCGCGTTTTCGCCGTAGTGGATTGGGGCGGCATGGCGGAGGAAGCCATCGCCGATGACATCCACACCATCGCCATTCCTGATGGCTTGCCTTTGGAGCCCGCCATTGGCTTCCCGATTTCCTACCCAACCGCGGGCACGGCTTTGCTTTGGCGTGGCCGGATCAAATCTGGTGATTGGGTCTTGGTGCATGGCGCGGCGGGCGGTGTTGGCCTTGCGGCTGTTGAAATCGCCAAGGCTTGCGGCGCGAAGGTGATTGCGCGCGCGGGTGCGGCGAAGCACGGGCTGCTGCGCGCCTGTGGCGCGGATGTGGTGCTGGATAGTGCAGCACCTTTTCGCGATGCGGTGCGTGCCGCGACCGGCGGGCGCGGCGTGGATTGCCTCGTGGATACGATTGGCGGTCCTGCCTTTGATGAAAGCCTGCGCTGCCTCGCGGATGGAGGTAATCTTGTGGTGGTGGGGTTTGCGGGCGGCGGCATTCCAACGCTGCAAACCAATATCCTGCTGCTCAAGAATATCGGCGTGATTGGCGTGAATTGGGGCACTTATGTCGGGTGGTCTCCGGGTGATGGCCGGCGGGATTATGCACCCGCCGCGCGCGCGCTTTGGGATCAATTGACGGTCTGGTGGCAGCAAGGCGCCTTGAAGCCCGAAATCCACGAGGCCTATCCGCTTGAGCAGTTTCGTGAAGCAATGGCCGAAGTTTCCGCAAGGCGCAGCGCGGGCCGCGTCATCCTGCGCCCCTGAAGCTACGCGAGATGGATCAACCCACCGCCCATGCCAATCATCGCGTCATTGCGTTGATTGTTGCCTCTGCGCTGCTCATGCAGAATCTTGATAGTGCTGTGGTTGCCACCGCGCTGCCCAGCATGGCGCGCGATATGGGCGAAGACCCGGCGCGGCTGGGCGCGGCCATCACATCCTATCTGGTGGCGCTGACGGTGTTTATTCCGTTCTCGGCCTGGATTGCGGATCGCTTCGGAGCCAAGCGGGTTTTCATGCTGGCCATTATTGTGTTCATTGTCGCCTCAGCGCTTTCTGGCCAGGCACGAGGCTTGGAAGAACTGATCGCCTTTCGCATCCTGCAAGGTGCAGGGGGCGCGATGATGTTTCCTGTTGGGCGGCTTTTATTGCTGCGCGGCGTGCGCAAGGAAGAACTGCTTTCCGCCATGGCCTGGTTGACCATGCCGGCATTGCTCGGGCCGGTCAGCGGCCCGCCACTTGGCGGCATATTGACCGATCTTTTTGGCTGGCGCGCGGTGTTCTGGATCAATGTGCCGATCGGCGTGATCGGCTTTTTGCTGGTGGCATGGAGAATCCCTGCCATGCCACCAGGCAATCCGGGCAGGCCGGATGTGCTGGGCCTTGCCCTGGTTGGGTTTGCCTTGGCGCTTGGCATGTTTGGGCTTGAAACCGTAGGCCGGCATGTGGTGGCGGAACCGTGGCCTTGGGTTGCGCTATGCGCGGGATTGTTGATTGGCGTTGCGGCCTATTTCCATTGCCGCCGTGCGCCGCGACCGGCGATTGATATCGCACTGCTGAAGATTCCCACCTTTCGCCAGCCGGCGCTTTTCGGCAGCCTGTTTCGCGTGGGTGCTGGCGCGGTGCCGTTCCTGGTGCCGGTCGTGCTGCAAATCGGCTTTGGTATGTCGGCTTCCGAAAGCGGGCTGATTTCCTTCGCGACCGCGCTTGGCGCCTTCACCATGAAGCCGCTGGTGCGCCCGCTGCTCAAGCGTTTTGGTTTTCGTAATGCGCTGCTGATCAATGGCGCTTTGGCATCAGCCGGTATCGCGCTGCTGGCCCTGCCGAATCCCGCCTGGCCGGCGGCGGCGATTTTCCTGCTGCTTGCTTGCGGGGGTCTTTTCCGCAGCCTGCAATTCACCTCGCTGAATACGCTTGTTTTTGCCGATGTGCCGCCGGACAAACTCTCAGCCGCGACCAGCTTCTACAGCACTTTGCAACAATTATCGCCCGCGCTTGGCGTGGTGCTGGCCACCACGACGCTGGAAGCATCGCGCCTGATCGCTGGCCGTAATACGCTTGCCTTGGCGGATTTCTCCACTGGTTTTCTGGTGGCGGCCATGGTCACGCTTATGTCCATTCCCATGCTCACCGCACTCAACCGGGATGCGGGGGCGGAGGTTTCGGGGCATAAAACCCCATGATGCACCCGCTTGCGTAGCAGGTGCTAAGCTGCCCTTCCTTTAGCGAGGAACCCTAAGATGAAGATGCCGCGCCTATCACTGATCCTGATGCTGCCCTTCCTGCATACGTATCGAAGTATGTGTTTTGCCCCGAAACCCGAACTCAGGCGGGTGCTTGAAGAGTTACGGCTGTCTCCGGCCAGTGCCGATTTAGCCTAATTGGTCCGCTGAGTAAGGGCGGATTTCTGGCCCGTCGTACCCCCCTAAGAACCATGAAGATGAGCCAGAAATCTTACGTGGCTCAAACCACTGATTTGGTCTCACAGGCTTCGGCGCCGAACAGACGGCGCCTTTTTTTAATGGCCACTAGGGCTTCTTCCGCAGTAGGAAATATTCCATCTAAATATGGTGAGGCCTCTTCCTGACTTGGGCAGAGGAACAGAGCCCAGGCTTTCACTTCATCATTCGCCCTAAGCGGAACAAGCCAAGCAAAGCTGCACCATTCGGGCAGCTTCGCAAGGGCGTGTCTTATCCCCCTAAAGTTGAGGCACTATTGTTGTGTCATAGGGGAGTGTTTTGGATGGCTCGGAAGCGCTATTCGGATGAGGATTGTCTGAAGATTTTACGTCAGGTTGAGCTTGATTTG
>Ga0194122_10000142_pt1 | contig 109052 bp, 99 predicted proteins | sample TA2MahCa10mmetaG_FD_155487 | JGI IMG/M metagenome (GOLD analysis project Ga0194122, IMG submission 155487) | Freshwater microbial communities from Lake Tanganyika, Tanzania - TA2015021 Mahale Deep Cast 10m | ecosystem: Environmental > Aquatic > Freshwater > Lake | place: Tanzania: Lake... | reverse complement strand
CCGATAAAGAGGTGCGCCTAGGAAAAAAACTCTCCTAAAACAAGAATATCTACTTATTACCCATAAATGCTTAAATAAAGGACTTGGTTCAAAAGCCGTCAAGGCTTTTATCGACCATGCTCGCTCTTATGAATGGGGTAACCATCTTTTTGCTGTGGTGAAAGAGGATAATGCCCCATCGATTCGGCTACTGGAAAAGAATGGCTTTTCATACGTTGGGAATTACAATCATAACGAAACAAAAGAAAATACCCGCTTATATTTAATTAAGTAACTTAAAATCAATGTCATAAGTAAATCGTGACTCAAGCATTTAAATCTGTTTAAATTGGGATTTTTTCTCGCAAGACAAAAAATCTATAAGAGCCTATTTTTTAGAGCATTGGGATGCCAATTAAATTTTACCTTATTCACTATCAATTAGATGCATTTTTTGCAAGCAATCAAAAAAAATGTTATAATAAGAATATAATATAATGATAAATAGATAGGGGAAGTGGTTTCCTCTTAGGGGGGAAAAATGCCAGTAAACGATAATAGCCAAAAAAATACCGATCAACCTGTTACAATTCCATCTGTTCCCAAGACCGGTCGCACTTTTGAGTTTTTACGCCCTCTTTTTGGTTCTATTGTGACACCGATGTCCTCTCAAGGGGAAACCGTCGCCATAGCCTCTTTAAGCCAAAAATTAGTCACGCAGGAGGCTCCACTTCAAGCGGAAGCAGGAGTCTACACTACCGCTTCCATCGGCGGATTGTACGGTATTATTGGGACTGCTTTTCACTCAATGAATTGCCATAGAGCTAGAAAAAATAAAGATGCACAAGGGGTTAGAGAATTTTCAGCTCAGCTAGGCCGTTTTGTCGCAAGAGTCGCCTCTGTAGCTACAAGCATCGCCTCGACAATTCTAACTAGAAGTGGGGAAGTTCTTTCTAGATGCTCATCTATTCTAGGCACTGTTTCTTTTATGTCTGGGACAGTGGCGTTTGGTGTTAGACTGTACGATATGCACAAACTCAAGAGGCTCGATGGGAATATCGACAAGATACATGAGGAATTTTTTAAGGACACTAATGATGAGATCAAGGACGGGCAAATTGATAGATTAGGGCGTGCCCTAGGGGATCGCGATCTAGCGGTTAGAATTTATGAACGAAAAGAAATTGAATCATTGGAAATACAACAAAAAATTGTATCAAACTTTATAGATTGTGCTCTCGGGGTGGTCGCATTTCTTTTTTCGGCTGCAATCAACATAGTTCAACTGGTGATACCTATAATCAAACCATTAGGAATCGGACTTTCTCTGGCTGCAAACGCTGTCTCGTTATTCTTAATGGACGGTAAACTTATTGTTAAACAGCTTAGTAACCCAAAACAGATGTCCACCGCGCTCAAAGTCGCTTACATAGCGCAGATTATTTTGGCTGTTGCCTCAACTGTTGCTTCAACGGTTTTTACCTTTGGTGCAATACCCATAGCGATAGGCGCCGCTGCGGTTGTTGCCGCAACAGTTCCCCATATTCTGGGTTGGTTGGAAAGAAAGAAAAAAGCCGCTTGCCAGGAAAAAGCTCAGCTACCTTTAGTTAAGGCTGAACCTAAGGAAGAGCAACCTTTTAAGGAAGAGCCTTCTTCATACGAAGAAGAGGCTAGATCAATAATAAACTCTCCTCCAGATGAGATTGCTAGAGGGAAAGAAGAAAAGCTTATCCATGCTGAGGCTAGATCAATAATAGACTCTATTCTAGATAAGATTGAAGCAAATCATGAAGAGCTTTGTTTTGCTTAAGCCCGATCTTAGAATGCATTTTTAATTCTCGAAACAGCGTTAAACTTTTTTAGCGCGATGCGGCCCTTTATCGTATCCTTTTTGTAATTAAAGCAGTCTTGGGACAAGTTGTTCTAAAGTAGCCAAAATACCCATTTTTTGGAGCGCTTTAGCAATTATTTCCGGTTTCCATCTGTTTGCTTCTTCATCAAAGTGTTCTTGATACAAAATTTCGTCTTTTATCGATTCCACTCCGCTTTTGATATTTGTATCTTTAAAACTTTGCTCCTTAGATTCTAAAAGCAAATCCAATTGATCCTTAAATTCACAAGCTTTTTCATCGGCAGTTAAGATGGGGGTTGCCATCTGAAATTTTTCTTGAGCTGTACGTTCTTGGGATGGTTTTTTGCGAATTCGGTCTATTGTTTCAAATGCAGCTATTTTTTGTGTCTTAGTCTTCCCCCATAACTCATTGACATCCTTGTCCAGTCCCATAACCTGATCTTCAGTTAGTTTTGGTGAAAAATTCTCTCTTAGGTATTGGGTAAAAAGTTCTTCTTTTGGAGAACTTGGCTTTAAGTTGTCTTGGATGGTTTTTACAAGATTTACGGAGGTGTGCCTAGGAAAAAAACCCTCCTAAAATCGAGGCTTTCAAAGAGGATTTTTTGGCAGCGGGTAGAATCGATTTTGTGGGCGAGGCCTTTGTACTCGACTTTTAAAACTTCCCTTCTAATCCTCATCACCTATAATTGCAGAATTTGATGATTTGGCTTATTCCCATTTTACATGGTCTTGGGCATTTAACTTCTCCTATCGGAAAAGCACTTGTAGCATTTAGGTTCCTAGAATTTTTAGCCTGGGGCAGTGTTCTCTACATCGACGACCTAATCACAGACTGTGGAGCGCGAAGAAACGGAAATCGAGGTAAACTATTAAAGTGGGTAATCGAGCAGGGGAAACAAGCCAAGTTCGACCAAATCCATTTGGATAGCGGCTTCCAAGGAGAAAAGAGGATCTTAAAACAGCGCGGCCTATTATCTGAGAGCGTTACTTTACCCATGATGAGTATACCACATATTTGTCTTAAAAACAGGAGATAGCAGAACAATGAGCACTTGCAAAGGACTCAACAGGTTGGAAAAAATCTTTTACATCAACCTAAGTCATCGAGCCGATCGGAATGCTTTGATTCTTTCTCAGCTTAAAAAGCTAGGCGTAAAAGAGGAAAAAATCGAGAGAATCGAGGGAGAGCATGATGTGCTTAACGGGCATAGAGGCTGTGCTTTAAGCCATATCAAAGCTTTAAAACTTGCCCAAGAAAGAGGTCTGAAAGAGGTTCTGATTTTGGAAGATGATGCCTTTTTTCTTGCCAATAATGATGAGATTGAAACCCACCTGAGTTACTTTTACGACAGAATCAAAACGTACGACATTTTTTTTCTTGGCGGGCGCATAAAAAAAAGTGACCCCTCCTCTTTTGCGGGTATATCACGCGTCAAAAGCTCTAGACGGGCTCATGCCTACTTGGTAAATTCCCATTACATCCCAAAACTTTTAGCCTGTTTTGAAAGTTGCTACCAAAAGCTTCTTTCCATCCCTTTTGCAAAAAATGCCCCAGATGAGACCATCATAGATATTGCCTGGGATAGCCTTTTGCAAAATGACCTCGCTTTTTTCACAAAAATCCTAGTCTTTCAGCGCGGTGGCTACAGCGATATTCAGCATGTGCGGCACGACGATATCGATGACTTGATTAAGGAATAAATACTGGTGAAGGTCATGAGCTAGTCACCTTGGACTCCCCAGACGAATTACAAGGTATTTGGAAAAATTCTTCCAATTCGAGCGAACGTTCTATCTCTTTTGTAAAGTCGACAATCGAATTTGAAGGGGAGAATGCATCTTTTATGCATGCATTCTGCGGTTGGAAAGCATCCGTTCAAGAAGGATTGAGTCTATTAAAAGCGGGAATCGGCCCTCCATTAACTGATGTTATGGTAACTTTAGAGGGTTGTAGGACCCTTAAGGACGAGTTTTTTGGAAGAGAGATTACGGCGCAATTGGTAATGGAAAATTTGAATATATGCCAACCTCAACAATTTGTAGAAACCTATACACAAATGGTGGAGTGGTTGAAGGCTTGGATAAATAAAGCAAGTATAGACCAACTAGAAAAATTTTTACATTGTGTAACCGGATATAAATCTTTGAATATGGGGAAAATCCTTATTGAACAAAACTATCGTCCTGGGGAGTTGGCTCAGGCTTTAGAAATACATACATGCTCAAATTCGTTAGCACTTCCGCGGGTAGATAATATGGACCAATAAAGGTTTAATCAAGCCTTGGAAGCAAGCTTAGAACAAAAAAGTTATAATGTAGGTTAGTAAATACCTCTTTAAAAAAAGATTTTAATTGATAGCGATGTTCTGCAGAAGAGGTACCTCATACCATAGATTATCGAGGTACTTCTTATGAAAAAAATTGGTTTGTAACCCAGGAAAGACGCAACGGCTGCTTAACGCAGTCCTGCAAGGACGGCTTGAAGGTGTCCAAATCGACGATCTTGCGCCTGTTCTGACTCCGGATCAAGCCTTTGGGCTTTTCTTTGCGGATGAACGAAGACATAGCATTAAGGATAAACAACAACTTGTAAGAGAGGCAAATCGCTTGCCTCCTCCTTTAGAGCCCGATGGAAGCAATACCGTTGTTTTTGAGGTGATTCGCATGCCCGACAGCTCCGGTTTTGGGGACTACACCGAATCGGGAATCGTCATTCCTGCTATGTATAGGGGAGAGAGAGTTCTTTTTACCTCACAGATGTATCTAGATTGCGAGCCACCTATAAGCGGAGGTCGAGAGATTTGGGGCTTTCCAAAGAAGTTAGGGTATCCCACTCTTCATGTAGAAAAGGAGACGCTTGTGGGTAGACTAAAGTGGGGAGAAGATCTAGTCGCTTTGGCCACTATGGGCTATAAGCACCATGACCTCACCGATCAAGGGAGAAAAACGGAAGAAATTTTGAAAATGATGGGAAAAACCCAAGTGAATTACAAATAGATACCGGATGCAAACGGAAAAGCTAAAATTGAGCAACTTGTTGCGTATAACTTGCAAGATATCCATGTAAAAGGGGCTTGGATGGGACCTGCTAGATTGCATTTGGTCCCACATGTACAAGCTCCATTAGCAGATATGCCCGTTAGACAAATCGACAAGGCTATGCATGTCCTTGTCGATTGTACTCTACCCTATGGGCGAGTGCTGCATGATTATAAAGCATAAATCGACGAAACTAGCGAGGAGGATACTCCACGCACTTACCCAAATCATTTAAGAATTCAAACAAACCTGTAGTGTTATGGGGGTCAGCGTGAAGTTTAGTCTCCCAATTGTGCAAAATTTGAAGCGCACCTTGGTAACAAGTCTTGAAGGGATTGAAAGGATAGGGGTCTGGAAGGGGTTTAGGATTAGGATTTTTGGCGGCTATGCTTTCTAAAGTCTTGTGGTGAACCTCGATAAAATGACCTAGTTGTATGGCCCCCTCCTTTGTGGGATTCTGTTCGAAGGCGTTTAGCTTGTCTATAAATTCTTTCTGAATTTTTTTCTCTTTTGGAGTCAGTTCCCCCGGATAGGGGCCAAACTGTGAGTTTGATGTGGTGTTAGTGTGAATTTCCATAGAAAAAAACATCCTTTAAAAGTTGATCCAACCCCTGACATCCCCGAGAAACTCCTCTGGGATAGAAGGCGGGGTTCCTTTTTTATCTTCAAAAACTTGCAAAGACTCTATTGCTCCTTTATAGGAGCTTTCAAAAGTTGGATGAGTTTTGGGGCCATGGTGAGGGTTTTTTCCAGCGAGATCTTCTAGCGCTTCATAATGTGATTTATTCTGTAAAAAATGGAGCAATTTATCCCCATTCAATTTATTTGGCGTATTTCGAAAATTCGTTAATAAATTGTTGTATTCATCCCGAATTTTTATTTCTTGTTTTGTCAAAGAATTTTGGTTGTCGTAGTGGGAATTTCCACCCGATACTGCATCGATGCGCATTTATTTAGTTCCTTTATTTTTACACATAAACTTTTCTGCAATAAAAATAAAATTATTTATTAAAAATAGTGGAATCAGCCTAAAATATTTAAAATTCTCTACCTAACCCTATGATATTGAGGGGGATAGGTAAATCTTGTGGACAGTCTAGGTTCTCAATCTACCTATCCCGTTGATTTAGAAAGAGGCCCGTATTCTAAAAAAATTACAAAAATAAGCTTCAGTGAAAATCCCCATTTTCTAAATTCGATTTTGTACAGGATCTCTAAAGAGAATGGCGTTCTTATCAGAATGCCGAGCGAAAGATTCTTTAAAAGAGATCTTTTATCTACGATAGATAATACTTCTATTCACAGATTTTCGACCTTGCAAGAGAAAAATTGAGCATCGTCATGATTTCATTACGATAAGCTTTGGTTGATTTAGACTACATTGACTCACTAAATATCAGTTGTTTACGTTAACCTTTGTCCCTCCCTTTTTATCATTGAATTTTTATAAAAATTATTATATAATTAATAAAGGAATAGAGGGGAATTTTGTATGTCTATAGGGCCAGGGGGGCACGTTGGATTTTCAGCTTTAGGGGGAAGGGAAAAACCAACTCAATTTGGATCAAACCAAAGCGAACAAAAAATTCAATGGGTCGTGTTGGCAGCCTTAGGGAATCTTGAAGATATCAATAATCACCTTGGAAAAGGGACTCCGATTAGCCCTCAAGAAAGGTCTTTGGCCATAAAAGCCGCCGCTAGGAATGGTTTTGAACAGGTAATGGACAGGTTTTTGGCGGGTTTTGAAATGCCTGAAAAGGAAAGGATAAAAGCCATCAAAATAGCAGCGGAGCACGGGCAAGTGGGTGCTATCGACAGGCTACTAAGTGCGTTTAAAATGCCTGAAAAGGAAAGGATAGAAGCCATCAAAATAGCAGCGGAGCACGGGCAAGAGGGTGCTGTTAATAGGCTTCTAACGGGTTTTGAATTGCCTGGGCGGGATTGTGTCTCGGCGGTAAAATTAGCTGCAGAAAATGGGAACATTATAGTGATAGAGAGATTGCTTCAGGAAACACCAATAAACCCAGACGATCTCTCTAACCCTATAAATTATGCTTTTCTCCACGCAACTCAAAAAGGGCACAATGCTGTTGTGGAGTGGCTTCTTGAGAAGTGCCCAAATATCGACCCTTGTATTCGGGGCAGGCTAGTAACTGTAGCAGCTGAAAAAGGGCTGAGCTCGCTGATTGAAAGGCTTTTGCAAAATGGGGGATTGACCAGCCGGGCTGCACGTGGTGGGGGAGTGATCAGCCGGGCTGCACGTGGTGAAGCTTTGAGACATGCAGCGATATACGGACATCTACAGGTAATTCAAAGGCTTCTACAGGATGAGGATCAAGTTCTCCCTCAATTTCGCGGTCAAGCAATAGTAGCAGCGGCAGCAAATGGTCATCTACAGGTAATTCAAAGGCTTCTACAGGATGAGGATCAAGTTCTCCCTCAATTTCGCGGTGAAGCAATAGTAGCAGCGGCAGCAAATGGTCATTGCGAAGTTGTACCATGTCTTATGCGAGATTCTAGTGGCGATATCATAGACATTGAAGAAGAGTATCTTTTCAAAGCTTTAGATGCTCACAAAAATGCAAAACCGGAACAGATCTCTTACAACATAGGGAGGCTTGGAACGGTATTTTTAGAGAATTCCAGAGCTCTTTCGCAAGATTTTATTTTGTATCTATATCATCTCATGGATCAAAAAGACGGGGTACTAAGAATACCTATCATAACACATCTTGTCAGTTATCCTCTAGATTACTTGAGGAGCTACTGCGAAAGAGGTTTTCCTGAAGTAAGGATTGTGGACCCAAATGCAAACTTACCGAATAATTCTAACCAGATGCTTTTTAACATACTTTTTTTTAGCCTAGAAGCTCATAAACTTCTAACTGCAGGTGAGGATCCACAGTTTCATCGCGAACAATTACCTGTTGCGAAAACTAAACAACAAGAAGAGGCATTATTTCTTTTTGGTCAACTTTTAACCTATTTACACAAGATCTATAAAGAGAGTGATATTACTATTGAAATTCCTAGCGGAATTTTCCGTAGAGATCTTTTATCTATGATAGGTAAGAGTTCTGAAAATATGCTTGAATCAACAGATTGTAGCATAGAGATTAAACGAATATGGAAAAGTCCACAAAAAACTGAAGAGCAACAATCTTGGAAACAATTTGTTATCGCGGCTATTCAATGTATAGATCGAGGCATCGGTCCGGAGCTGAGACAAGCACTAGTTGAGGATTGTGCATCGTGTGGTGCAAGGTTTTTTGAAGAATAACGGTTAAAAATTCCAAAGTTTGCTTCATAAGGCCCATTATCGGACGTTGCGAACCAAAAAAAGCGTGGTATTTTTGATTTAAAGAGTGCAATCACACCACTAAACCCTCTATCGTCGAATCTAGGGCCTTTAAAAGCATTTTAACTTTCAAAAGCCCTTTTTTACCCTTTTTTAAGGTGTATCAATATTTCTAAAGAAATTTAAGCCTATGGAGTAGGTGTGGGCCCTAAGGGTGCACAAAGGTTAGCGCAACAGCAAGCTGTGCAACCGCCACCTCCACCTGTGAATATAGCTACCAGTGCAGAACCGCCTAAACAGGCCGCTACACATGCGGCATACGCACCCGGTCCCGCTTCTGCTTGAGGCAAAAGCGACAACGAGGCAAGTGCTATTACAGGCAGCGCTATTGATTTCAACCTATTATTCAAATTGATTAATCCTCTAGAGGCTCTATTCAAACCTTGTGTAATCACTCCAGAATTTGAATAACTATTTTCTACTAAACCTAAAGAAACCATTTTCTCTCCCTTGTTTTATACAAAAGCTAAGCGCCAAATATTTAAAAATGCGCTATATGCTCAATTAAAATTTTGAAAAGAAATTGTTAAGTAAAAACCTATTGAAATCAATCACAAATTTCTTTACATCCCCTCCCCTGCTTAAGCAAAAGTAAAAAAAAGGTACTCAAACAAATTTTTTTCTTGAAAAAATTCTAATACACTCCTCTAATAAAAATATGGGTGTATTAGTACGTTTATTAAAATTCGCCATTTTTTTAGCCCTAGTTTTTGGGACATTTTATGTAGCGAGCCGATTGTATCGTAATCAACAAATAGAATCGTGTGAGGCCTTCTTTGATAGCGAGGAGAAAATTGCACTTGAAGTTTTGAAGCCAAAATGGGGTGACAAAGATCCGGTTCCGAACCTCGATCAAGAGAGGATCAAAGTACTTGTAATCGAAGGGGGAGGTGCACAAGGGCTGTATGCCTTGAGAATCCTTGACTACCTTGAAAAAAAAACCGGAAAACCGATTTGTGAACTTTATGATGTGATGGGTGGAAGTTCGATAGGTTCTTTGCTAGTAAGCTTATTATCCATCCCACAGATTGACAACCCTAAAAAGCCACTATATTCAGCGGAACAAATCATTCAAGTTTTTTCCGAAACCGCCCATCGGACTTTGGAGCCCACCTGGAAGGAAAAAATACTTTCAGGGTACGGTCTCTTATCCCCTATTTTGCAAAACCAAAAATTCATTAAAGTGCTCCAATCTTTTTATGGTAATATGCTCTTCAGTGAAACGATCAATCATTTGGTTCTTTATGGGTATAATTTTAATACCAGTAGAGTTTCAGCTTTCGAGAATAGAGGCCCTCCTCTTCAATCTGCAGATCCGGTTCTGTATCAACTTATTGGGAGTACCACCTCCCCTTTTGGGATTGCCCCTGTCAATAAAATTCTTTTGAGTCCCCTTTACCCCCCTCAATTTATCGGGGATGCGGCCTTTGTCGTCAACAATCCGCTAGAAGATGTCGTCTACAAGTTAACAAAAGCCTACCCAAATAAGAAATTTTTGATAAATAATATTATTATAAAGCCCAAAGAATTAGAAAACACCATAAATTTTCCCTTTTATTCCGGCTGGCTCGAGGCAACTATAAGGTACCAATATTTACAGGTTTTAGCTCATAATCAGATGACTAGAGAAGCCCTACAAACCTTATCCAGCGTTTACAAAATTGAATACATGTTGGAAATGGGCCTAGATCAAAACAACGAGTGGCTGGAAATGAATTCTTTTGATTTTTCCAAAAAAAACCTTAAAAAAATAGACAATTTTGCAAAACTCATCCTGAGCGAAAATAAAGATGCTCTTGATAAAGTAGCTGCTGAGCTCCTTAAAGATTGAAAAACTTGGTTTAATTCTAGACAAATCAATGATGCTAGCATTTCTTTTCAAGTATACTTTAAGGGGGTGTTTACCTGATTCGATCAATCGGCAACACACCAAATTCTAGAATTTGTTTTTTCTCTTTAAATCTTGGATAAAGATTTAGAAGCTCTCCGTTGGTTTAGGATTTTTATCAACGAGAGCCGCTTCTAACAAGTGAAGCTCCTCAACAATCTCAGACGGAAATTTTTCACCAAATATTTTGTAGTAATTCTTAAGTTCTTCCACTTCATTCAACCAGGCCCCAACATCCACTGTTAAAAGCTTTCCCACCGTCTCTATTGAGAGGTTAAGATCATTTAAATCAAGGCTCGTGGGTGTAGGCATATTCCCGATAGGAGTGCTTTCAGCTGAAGCCGTCCCGTCCAGCCTTTCAAAAATCCACTTAAGAACGCGCCCGTTTTCTCTAAAACCGGGCCATAAAAAACTTCCCGATCCATCTTTTAAAAACCAGTTTACGTAATAAACTGTCGGTAAAAGGGAGGGGTCGCCCCTTTTTTCAAAAGAGAGCCAGTGGGAAAAGTAGTCGCCCATGTGGTATCCGCAAAAAGGGAGCATCGCAAAAGGGTCATGTCGCAATTTACCGATAGGTCCGTTAGCGGCCGCAGTCCCCTCCGATGAGACAATCGTCCCTAAGAATGTCCCGTGGCGCCAATTTTTTGATTCAAATACCAACGGAACAACCGAGGCGCGTCTTCCTCCGAAAAGTATAGCAGATATCGGCACCCCTTTAGGGTCATCGAAAGCAGGATCCACAGTGGGGCACCCTTTGATAGGGGTTGTGTAGCGGGCGTTCGGATGCGCAATTTTTTGATCCAAAGCTGCTTCCCCCATGTCGCCTAGCCAATTTGTGCAATTTTTTGGGGGATCTTTATCCATCCCTTCCCACCACACATCCCCATCTTGTGTTAATCCCACGTTAGTGAAAATTGTGTCACTTTTAATGGTTTCCATCGCATTGGGATTCGTTTGAAATGAGGTGCCGGGCGCAACACCAAACATTCCAGCCTCAGGATTGATCGCGTATAGCTTGCCATCTTCACCCAATTTCATCCAGGCGATGTCATCGCCCACAAGGGTTATTTTCCAGCCGGGTAAAGAGGATTGCAGCATGGCAAGATTTGTTTTCCCACAAGCGCTTGGGAATGCTGCGGCAAAATATTTTTTCTTTCCGTCAGGATTTTCTATCCCAAGAATGAGCATATGTTCCGCTAACCAGCCCTCCTCTTTTCCCATCTGAGAAGCTATGCGCAGAGCGAAACATTTCTTCGCCAAAAGCGCATTTCCTCCATACCCGCTACCGTAAGACCAGATCTCTTTTGTTTGGGGAAAGTGCACTATGTATTTATTTTGAGGATTGCAAGGCCAACCGTTATCCATTTTACCAGCCTCAAGAGGCACGCCCACAGAATGTAAACAAGGGACAAAATCTTGATCTTTCAGAGCATTAAGCGCCTCTCTTCCCATGCGGGTCATAATCCGCATATTGCATACAACATAAGGAGAATCGGTAATTTCAACCCCAATTTGGGCAATAGAGGAACCTATCGGCCCCATACTGAAAGGGATCACATACATCGTGCGCCCCCGCATACATCCTTTAAAAAGCGATTTCAAAAGGCTTTTCATTTCATTAGGGTCTTTCCAATTATTTGTGGGTCCTGCATCGTCGATCGAACTGGAGCAAATAAATGTCCGGTCTTCAACTCGAGCGACGTCTTCAAAAGAAGATCTAGCCAAAAACGAGTTGGGCCGAAACTTACCGTGTAAAGGGATCAAGCTTTTTGTCTCTACCATCTCTTTCAACAAAAGGGCATTTTCCTCTTCAGTTCCGTCGCAAATATGGATCTGATCAGGCTCGCATAATTCTTGCACCTCTTCAATCCAAAGTCGAAGTTTGTCATTTTGTAGATCTTTCAAAACCACCGATCCGTCCATCTCCCGAAAACTGAAACAGGACAAAAAACAAAAAACCGAAACCACTCTTTTGATAGAAGCCATTTTCAAGATCCTTTAAAATTTTTTTAACTTTATTTAAAAAATACTTTTTTGTCCATCTTCCGGGTAAGTTCTGCCCTATAAGAAGTGTAAATTAAAAAAGGTCTCCTCTATTATACGCTTCTTTTTCAGGATAAGCCCGAATAAATAAAAAAACCGGCTTCACACAGATTTTTAAAAAATAATTTACATTTTTTTTAAGGACAAGATCTGAAAAATTATTGCTCTTGATAAATGAGATCCTAATTACTTCCAGGGGAAGGTTTCGATGGATTCCACATGTTGCACATGCGCGTTATTGATCAAAATATCTACGACATCAAATGGACTGTGTACATCTCTTTGGGATTTTCAAATACTTAGATTATCGATGTAATTATGATAGCCAGTAAATCGAGATTTAAAAAACTTAAGCCTTAGATTCAATTTTAAGATTTAAATGGAACGGCAAGGGAGAAAAGCAAAAATAAGGAGGATAGCGAAGGCTTGTAAAAACACTATCAGGGTATTTTGCTGTAATCTTCCTGCAATAGCATAAATTAAGAAAAGCTTGACATAGACAAAAACCGCAGAACTTAAAACCAAATGATTTTGAAAATTTTGAGTCCAGGAGGGTAAACCGAAAATCAAGATATAAATAGGAACAAGAAGTCTTAAAATTGGTGGAACACCTAATAAAATGAATGCCCCAATGAACGAGTCCAAAAATTTCCTATAGTCATTGTTTTTTAAACTTAGATAACCACGGATCAAAAAAAATTCTAAAAAAATTAATGAAGCATAGAAAACCATTTGTCTTTCTAATGTGGAGATTCGAGCATAGACAACCCAGGATGTTTGTAAGCAAAATAGCAAACTATATAAAATAATAACCGAGTATAATCGAGAGAATAATTTAGAAATCTGACCTGGTTTTTGCGTAAATATCAGAATACTTTGAAAAACTAACAATATTATTAAGATAGACGAAAGTAATACATGCAAATCAAGGCTCAGAGTCCATTCTAAAATAATGTTATATCGTTGCCAAACACCAAGCACTATGCGGTCGTAAATAGGTTTTGCAAATACCAAAAGGCTAAGTAAAGTTGTCTCTAACAAAGCTAAAAAATAAACAATCCCAGCCCTTTTATCTGATGTTCCCATGGGATTAGTGATAGACATATTTACCTCAATAATATTTTATAAATATTTTTTTGGATGAGGCACAATTCCAGGATGTTACCCTTTCGGAAGTAATAAACAATAATCGGATCGATATTTCATAGTACACACATCAATTCACCAGTAAATGATCAAAAAATATGAGTCAATTTTTATCGGGAGAATATGATTCATAAGAGCTTTTTTAAGATCGTATTCTGTAATATTTTTTATTATATGTCAGAATAAAAACAAAAAACCTCTTAAAGATTAGGTGAATTAAAGCTTGTAATCGTGTAGTACGCTTCCGTAAGGGAGGGTGCAATCGACAAGAACGTGCATCGCCTTCTCTATTTTTTTGACAGGTAGATCTGCAAAAGGAGCTTGTACATGTGGAACTAAATGCAATCTGGCAGGCCCCATCCAGGCCCCTTTTACGTGAATATCTTGCAAATTATAAGCAACAAGCTGCTCGATTTTTGCCTCTCCTTTCAAATCGAGAATCCACTTATAGTTCACCTGCGTCTTACCCATCATTTTCAAGATCTCATCCGTTTTTTGCCCCTGATCAGTAAGATCATGATGCTTATAGCCCATCGTTGCAAGCGCCACAAGATCCTCCCCCCATTTCAAACGACCGACAAGAGTCTCTTTTTCTACATGAAGCTTCGGGTAGGCGAGCTTTTTGGGAAACCCCAGATCTCCCTCTCCCCGCATATTGGCGGCTCGCAATCGAGATACATCTGAGAGGTAAATTGCACCTTTTCGCCTTTACAGATAGCAGGTATCACAATTCCCGACTCGGTATAATCGCCGAATCCGCTACTATCAGGCATCCGAATCATCTCAAAAACTACGGTGTCGCTACCGTCGGGCTCAAGGGGAGCCGGCAGGTGCAGACGGATTATTTCGGGGTCGGTCTTATACCATATAAAAAAATACTCCCGATTGATGAATCGATACGGGCCTTCGGGGTATGCGGGGGAATGAAAGGGCATTCCACGATGTCTCATAAATCCTCCTAGCGAACCGTCCAACCGCCATCGATAACCAAAGACTGGCCAGTGATCATTTTTGCAGCGTCCAGACAGAGGTAAAGAACCAAATCGGCGATATCGTCAGGGATTACAAACTTTTTTATGACATGCTCTTTTAAAAATATCTTTTCGACTACCTCTTGCGCTGTGATCTGATGCATAGCCGCCTGCTCGGGTATCTGCTTTTGTAGTAAAGGGGTCACCGTGTAGCCAGGGCACACCGCATTCACAGTGATCCCAAACTGAGCCAAATCTAGAGCACTCGCTTTTGTAAGCCCGGTAATACCATGCTTTGTGGCAACATATGCCGATTTATAGGGTGATGCTACAATACCGTGGACACTCGAAATCTGGACCACCCTTCCGCACCCTTTTTTTTCATCCCTTCGACAACACCCTGCATTAGATGAAAAGGGGCTGAAAGATTCACCGCCAAAATGAGATCCCATTTACTTCTCAGAAAAAGGTCTCGATGGATTCGACATGTTGTACACCTGCGTTATTGATCAAAATATCTACGACATCAAATGGACTGTGTACATCTCTTAATGCGCGCTCAATTTCAGACAGATGGGCAAGATTTGCAGCGACATAGTAAACTTTCCCTTTTGTCAAACTACGGATCTCGGGCTCCTTCTGCCTCCCCTCCTCCGGAGTTAATCCATGAAGGACAATATTCGCCCCTTTTTTTGCCATAGCTGTGGCAATCCCAAACCCTATGCCGCTAGTCGATCCAGTTATCCAAACGGTCCTACCTTGCAAGGATTCCATGCTACCCCTCCCCTAAATCACCGGATATCCCTTTTCCCCCTTCAAATCTAGATATCTTCTTTTTTATAAAGCGAGTATGGGATCTTTTTGTTACAATATCTAGCCTGATGAAAGAATGGATGAAGTTTTATGACTTTACCTCTTAAAGAAATGTTTCGTCTACTCCCTGAGGATCCTGCTCTGGATGGCCCCGATTTTGGGTTATACTTGCTTACAAATGAGGGGCAATCTTTGGATACGCTCCGACAAATGCAGCACAACCCCCTTACAGGACAGATAGGGATGGGGGTGTCGGGATTTTTTACACTTGATATTGCAGCCGTAAGACCTGAAACAGAAGAAAATAAACTGGAAGGGGTTGTTCTGGTCGATTGCTCTTTAAGGGTGCGCCACTTTATGCGGGCTATGATCGAGCGTCTCAAAATATCCCCCTCGAGGCTGGACATGCAGGAATTTGTCCGCTTCGAGATTCTTTCCAATGCCAAATTTTACTATGAGGGGGCTTTGGAGCCGGCGGATCTCATCGCTAAAAACTATATTGAGCGATTTGATCACTCCCTCCAAGATTGTGCTCTAGGGTCCCTATCCAGGACATCCCCTCACCTTTCGAGCTCCTGGTTATCCGATGTAACTCGATTCGAAAAAATGAAACGTCTTGCAAACTTAGGGAACATCATCTTTTTATGCATTGACTTCAATCAAAAACCGGTCCTGACGAAATTCTTATCGACCCTAGAAAAGAGGGCGCCTCTCGATTTTGCCTATATTTCCAACATTTATCTAGATAGGCTTTCGACATTTAAGTCTGTTGCAAATCAGCTCCAAACCGTTGTCGGACCAAACACCTACTTCATTGATACCGAGCGATTTTATCCTGTAAACGCAAAGAATAACCAGCGTCTGCAACAACGCAAAGTGGCACCTCTTTACTCAATTATGGAAAAATCCTGCGAGGAGATGGATCTTTTCGGACCAAATGGGTTGGCCCGATTTTTTCCGAAAAAATAGGGATATTTAACCAAGGGCGTTGTTCGGTAAAAAATTGTCAGGGATTTTGTTCAGCTTGTAACCGTTTGACGGCATGCCAGTTTTTTGCTGTTACCCCTAGCCCCATGAGAACTAAAACCCCTAAAAACCAATCCCTATCCTCCCCTTTTTTAGTATCTGAAAAGAGGCTCATCCTTTGACACTGAGCCGCCGGATGTATCGCTTTTAAGGTGAGAAATTCTCTTTTGATTAATACGCCGATCGAATCTGACCAGCCAAGCTTTTCGGGGCTTTCAAACATGATCAAAGAGGGGTCAAGCGCCCCTTTGACCTCTTCACACTGAGAGAAAAGTTCTACCTCAAAATCTTCTGCCAATTTCTTGGCACTTTCCCTGATTTTACTGTGGTAAAAACTGTCCCCATAAGCGGGTTCCAAAAAAAAGGCCGGTTTTTGCTTCGACTGATTCCAAACAAGGCGCAAAAGAGCCCTCGCCTCTATCTTTTCTTTAGAATTTTTGACCGCGATCAGCTTATTTACACCCTCGTTTGTGTAGTGTAAAAGATGAGGGTTCTTTTTTGAGGTGTGCATGCAACTCCCATGAACCTCGTCTCCGGACAAAAATAGATCGACTGGGTCGTCGGTAAATTCTATTTTTGTCCCTGAATCACTTAAAACAAATTCCCTATTTTGCTTCCACTTCTCCCAAACATGGCTGTTTGTTTCATTCCACTTTTCTTGAAATGGGATCGTATTATAGCGCGCTTTATTGGTGCTCATGACCATTCTATCGGTCAGCTCCAAAAACCTGGGGACGAACGCCTTTTCAACCGCTCCCGAGTAGTAGCGGAACCATGCCCCCCTAACCCTATCATTTAAAATCTTTTCCGAAAAAAGGCGCTTGTATTCTTGAGGCATTTTTTCTAGAAAAGGGAGCATTTTCACAAGGAAAGCCTCCCCCTCAACCGGGATTTCATCCAGCTTCGAACCATCTAGATCGGCAAAAATTTTAAGCATGCTGATACGGGTGACGATTCTCTTAGCCTGTTCAAATCTCGCTAAACTGTCCGTTGGACCGTCTGTTGAAACGTCAAAAATAGATTGGATGATGCGGATTTTTTTTAAGGGATCTATGGGCGTCCTATCTAAAAATTCCATGAAGCCCAACAAATTGTCCATCACGTGGGTCTCGCCGCTTTTTAACACGTTTTCGGACCGTTTCAAAGTCTCTTTGAGTTTTTCAGCCGCTAACGAGGAGGCGTACCCGTCCCATTTTTGGATGAAAAGCATCGGGAAAAACACAAAAAATTTCCCCATTTTCGGAAATTCAATATTCCAACCCCTAGTCAATGAGCCCTGGCCACTATCGATTGCCATCCTCACCGAGTTGCACCATAAAGAAATGATCGGTCGATAGTAGGACCTATTCTCAAATTTCACCAGATCTTTGACCTTCGAAAGGAGTTTGGATGCGTCCTCATCGATAGACCCTTCTGTTGTAAAAAATGATTCTGCTTTTTTTATGTATTCGGCTAATAAGCCCGGCCTATGTTCGGCAATAAACAGCGCTAATTCGGCGCTCTTGCCCTGCTTTAGTATTTTTTCAAAAAAGGGTTCCGAGAGGATCTTCAGGGGGATGCTTTTTATTAGGCAAGCGGTGAGCTGCTGCTCCAAAATGGTGCCAAGTTTATTTTGCCTATCGAGCAATTCGAGAAATAGATCGACCTCCCGATCGGTCCATTTTGCATACCGGGTGTAGGACGAAGAGTCTTTATAAGCCTCTGAAAATTTCTCTAACCCCGTTTCAGTTGCTGCTGCCAGTCGAAAAAGGGAGGAGCGGACACCCGGAGAATGTTTCTTAGAATCCTTCAAAAAACATAAAAGAATCGATTCGGACATAGCCCTAACAGGGTTTTTTGGGTGAACGGATCGAGAGGATAGCTCAGGTAGCGAAGGATTACTCTCATAGGTGCGAGAGGCCAAAAATTCTATAAATTCTATCTGCTCCAGATCACTAAGTTGTTGGAGTTTTTCTGCGAAAATCTCTTGAAATTCGGGAATTTTATGTGAAAAAAAGTAATCTAATACCGGAAGAAGATTAGTAATATTCAAATTTAGGTTCTGCAAAAGCTCTTTTTGGCCCCTTTTTTGACACAGGTCAAAGAATTTTCTGAATAGTTTACGATCCCAATCGCTTTGAATCAGGCCAAAAGGGTCTTTTTGTTGTAAAAAAAGAGCCTCTAAAAATCTGTCATCGAAGCGCATGAGGGAAAATTGGTCTTTAGGCTCCAAAAGACCGTCTGCCGATTTGTTCAATAGGGATGCAACCCCATTCGGAAAACGGGAGGACTGGTTTAATTTTACCAAGGTAGAAAATTGTTCCATCGCCCATGATCTGTTCTTGGTTTGCAACGTCTTTAACTTTTCAAGGAAAAGGGCCACCCCCTCTTTATCATTGGCATAGAAAAAATAGGTGCCAAGAAAAAGCAAATCCCCCTTTTTGTCACCCAAAAATAGGGCGTCGTTGCTCCGAAAAAATTTCTTCAGCAGTTCCAACTCGTTTGTATTCTTATCTCCTCTCTGATTGCGCTCTTCAATTTTTTTGGCTAATCTAGAGAGGTTGATTTCTTTACTTTCTAACGAAGGGGCGCTGGCTCTTTCTAGAAAAATTTCTTCCAGAAAAGAGCATTCGTTCTTTAAAAGAATCAGCTCCAAAAGTGGGAGCTTTAGCGCCTGACAGGCATCCTTGTTTCGTTTTAAAATCCACCCTTTGGGGGCCATTTCCAGGATTTTTCTATCTAAAGTTAACAGCTCTTTAAAAATATCCTCTCCAGGGGGGGCTTGATCCCATCTTTGCGTAGCTTTTTCCCATAGGATTTTGTAGAGATCGGTTCTTTGATCGATCGATGCCAGTTTAAAAAGAGCCAAAAAAAACCCGTCATCGTCCACTTTCCATCTTTCAATGTGTTTCAGGATAAATTGATGCATCAGGGGGTCTTCTAGCAACATGGGGATCAGTCTTTTTAACTCCCCTCCTTGTGTTTGCAAATAGCAAAGGAGCTCATTTGCAGCCCCGAACCCATCTTCTTTTGCTAAATTCCTCCAAAAAAAGGGGGATAAAGCCGACTCGGTGGAGACAAACCTTAGGGCCGCATCTGCTAGATGTTTTCCTAGCTCGGGCTCTTGACCGATAGCTGTCTCCATTTCCGATAAAAACCTTTGCCGAGTCAAGGTGGAATACTCTTTAAGGTCAAACGTGAAGTTGTCGAGTTTGGACAAGAAATTACTCATCAATAAAGGATTCCCCAGAATTTGTTCTATATTTAGAGCAAATCTCGTTTTAGGAAGATTTAAAAGGGGCTTTGGTATCCTGAGGGCAAGCTTTGCCCCTAGACTTGATTTCGGATCTGCCCAAGAAAAAGAAAAGTCGTGCAGGGAGCGGGACTGTTCGGCAATTCTGTTCCTTTGGGGCCCCATACTAGTCAAGAGGGGGCCTTTAGGGTTCTTTAATCCAAAGACTTTTGAGGTAGCTGCGGATGATAAATGACGTGCGAACGACCATCCAATCCCTTGCCTAAAAGTAATCACCCGACTTTCGCCCCCCTGAAATAATCAAATATATTTTATAATAAAAAATACAAAAATTCAATTGGGAATTGCTTTATGGACCCGGGGCATCCGGTCCAAAAATCGGGATATTTTGCTCTAATTTGTTCAGTCTGTGCTATCTAGACTTTTTTAGCCTTAAATCCAGTGAGAAAGATGATGTATCATTTTTTTTTCATTGTGCTATCTAGACTTTTTTAGCCTTAAATCTAGTGAGAAAGATGATTTATGATTTTTTTTAAGTGTGCTATCTAGACTTTTTTAGCCTTAAATCCAGTGAGAAAGATGATTTATGATTTTTTTTCAGTGTGCTATCTAGACTTTTTTAGCCTTAAATCTAGTGAGAAAGATGATTTATGATTTTTTTTCAGTGTGCTATCTAGACTTTTTTAGCCTTAAATCCAGTGAGAAAGATGATGTATGATTCGCTCAGTCTGTGATTGATAGACGTTATTAGGCCTTAAATGAAGTGAGATAGGTAATTCTAATTAAAAATGCCCTCCAATTTTCAACAAAAATCATCTTGTCTAATTTATTAATTCATGTTTTACTTACAATAAATTAATTAAAAATAGAATAAATTTAGGAGCCGCGACATGAATAGGGTATCTGCATATCTCTCAAGCTCGATAGAATGCTTTAATAAAACAGTTTCAGCAAATTTTCCGATCTCAAAAAACCAGCTTTGCATAGTAAGCTCCGTGAGTTTAATTGTAGGGGCTTTAGGTCTTGTTTTGATGAAAAAAATCCCCGCGACATCTGGCCTTTTGGTGACGCTCGTGGGCTCCAATTTTCTCACGCAAATGCAATTATCTGAGTGTAACGGGAAGATCCGATCGATATTCCAAAATGCGACAAATTTCCGGGAGAGTTCCTTTGGCCCTTCATTGGATGCACGCCTTTCACAATTACATGAAATTACTATCACGGGCCTTCAGGCTGCCGATGAAAACGTGGCAATCCTTACACAAAATATTCAAATTTTACGAGGAGATGTAGAGGAAAAAGGAGAAGCTTTAAAAACGGCATACAGAGGCTTACAACAAGATGTTGAGAATTTGAGTCAAAAGCTTAGAGTTGTGGCAAGTCTCGACGAAAACCTTCAAATCTTACAAAGCGCCGTCAAGGAAAAAGAGAGCGCCTTCAAATCTGCACATACGGGATTTGGAGAGGAGATTGAGCGTTTAAAAGCGACCATTCTTGATTTGGAACAAAGCTTAACCGGTCAACAGAACGTTGCAACCGATCTCTTTGAAAGGGCGCAGGCATCAGTTAGCGAATTAAAAGCTGAACAGGTGGGGCTTTCCTCAAAACTGGCCTCGCTTGAGACCGCCTTGCGTGCTTTAGAACCCTGTTCTCAACGAATGGATCAACTGGAGCAAAATTTTCAACAATTAACTAGACCCTCCCCGGCTCAACAATTCCAGCAAGTTGCGAGATCCTTGCCTTCCTCTAGAGGAAGATACTAATCACCTATCTCGATAGGGGTTCTTTAGGTGCGCCCTTCTTTGTTTTGGGCGCTCGATAAAAAAGCTTTTCGGGTTTTTTACCATAGCGACCTTTTTTTAGCGCTAAGGGATCAAAAGAAAAATAGTTTAGTTTTCCCTCTTGAATCGGCTAGGCAAACAAGGCATACTTTCATCTCATATGAGTGTAAGACAGATTGGGCCCCTCATCTTGGAAAAAGAGCTGGATCGCCCCCTTTTTCAAAATAAAATCCAGGCCGGATTCCCCTCTCCTACAGATGATGAGGTGGGAGATAGCCTCAACTTGCAGGAAATGCTTGTTCCCCATCCGCACGCCACCTTTTATGTGCGCGTCGTGGGAGATTCGATGCAAGGGGCAGGGATTTTTTCCGAGGACATTCTTATTGTAGATCGCTCGCTAAAACCAGTCGACCGCTCTATTGTTGTGGCGATCGTCAACAAAGAGTTCACGGTAAAGCGGCTTGTATATGAAAACGGGCACCCTACCCTTGTCCCTGAAAATCCGAACTATCCGACGATTCGCTTGCAAGGGGATGAGGAGTTAGAAGTTTGGGGTGTCGTCACCTATGTGCTCCATAAGCCCTAGGATGTATGTCTGAAGTTATCCTCCTGATAGACTGCAACAGCTTTTACGCCTCGTGCGAACTCCTTTTTAGACCAGACCTCAAAGGGCGCCCCGTGATCGTCCTTTCCAATAATGACGGCTGCGTTGTCGCACGGTCGAAAGAGGCTAAGAAGATCGGCATCCCTATGGGAGCCCCCCTTTTTACAATCCAAAATCTTGTGAAAGCATTTGATGTAGTCCAGTTCTCTTCGAATTATCCCCTCTATAACGACATCTCCTCAAGGGTCATGAACACGTTGCGGCGATTCAGCGCTGTCATTGAAGTTTATTCGATTGATGAAGCATTTGTAGCTATCCCCGCGTCGGCCGATGCGGTGGCAGTAGCAAGATCGATCCGTGCTACGGTTCTCCAAGAGATTGGGATCCCTGTGTCTATTGGGATCAGCCATACGAAAACACTCGCAAAGATTGCAGCGATTGAAGCCAAGCAAAACTCTGAGGGTGTGCATTCCCTGTTGGACAAAGAGGCGATCACAGCTACCCTTAAACAGCTCAACGTGGTTGAAATCTGGGGAATTGGGCAAAAACTTGCCCCAAAGCTGCAAACCTATGGGGTGTTCACCGCATTTGATCTAAAGCAAACAGATAAAAATAAACTGCGAAAACTTTTTAACATTGTTGTTGTGAAAACGGCTCTGGAGCTCGACTCCATCCCCTCTTTTGCTCTGGAGGAGATACCCCGTTTTCCAAAATCGATCACCTGCTCCCGCTCCTTTGGCAAACCGATAGAGGAGCTCTCTCTTTTGCAAGAAGCCCTTAGCTCTTATACGGCTCAAGCTGCAGAAAAACTCTACAAGGCAGGGGGTACCGCCGGAGGGGTTATTGTATTTCTCACAACAAACCGCTTTAGTGAACCCTATTATTCTAATTCCATCTATATCCCTTTAGCGGAAAGAACATTCTATCCTCCGGCTTTAATGGAGAAAGGATTGGAGGGGCTGTCCGAGATTTATAGAAAAGGCTACTTCTACAAAAAAGTGGGGGTCACGTTTGTCGATTTAGCCCTTACCACACAACATCAGCTCACCCTTTTTCAAGAGCAGTTCCAGATTCCTAAAAAGCAAAAAGAACTTGTTGAGGCGGTTCACAGAATAAAAAAAAGATTTGGGATTGATGCTGTCCAGTATGCTTCCGAAGGGATCCAAAAGCTCTGGAAAACCAGGAAAGATCAACGCTCTCCTCTATACACAACCCTTTGGGAGGACATTCTTACCATACGCATCTAAACGGCGCTTTTACACCCCCATCTCGCTAGATTCCGGCAGATAGTAGAAAACTCCCCCCCCAGCGAGCCATGGGCTTGCGAGCCATGGGCTTAAGGCAGGGGAAATTTTTGGGGGATAACCTAGGCTAATTTCAGGACATGTTTTACTATCAAAAAAGTGATAAAAGAGGAACCTCCGGTCAACACTGTTCCCCATATCAGGTCAACAACCACCAAAAGAGCCGGCCAGTTCTTGAGAGTTGCCATGTTTGTCAGGTCATAGGTCGCATACGCTGCAAGTCCAAAAAGGGCCCCTCTCCAAAGGGATTGCATCGGGCAGCCGGTAGTAAGAACAAGGGGCTGGATGACAAGAACTGTAAGCCCAAGGGCGTAGATAAGATAGAAAAGAATCGCAGCACCCCAGACAACCTCTTTACCCATCAAATGTCCTATCTGGGATCTATAAAATCCTTGCCCCATGATACTCAACCAGATAGCATCAATTGCGAGTAAGATTACCAGCGAGATCAAATATGTGCTAAAAAAAACTTTCACAAAAACTCCATTTCTTCCCATTAGATCAAAATAACTGATTGCATTTCAAGCAGTTATAATCTATATATTTTTATTTTAAAATATGTTATAATTAACTAAGGGGACTTTAAAAAAGGGGGGGATATGATTCGTGGAGATGCAAACCTGATTTTCGGTTTTTGCAATAACGGCACCACCCAATTAGAGCCCAAAGTTTTAGAAGAGATTTCACTTATCTCCAAGATCGCTACTTTTGTGAAACAGTTTTTTTCTTTTGAAAAAGGGAAACTTTCTTCTTCATCTGAAGAGGGTCAACCTGCCAAAAGACGCACTTGATCGCAGATCAAGCAAATCAATTTCGAAATCAATAAAGCCGCTTTAAAAAAGCTTAGACCGGAGGCATTTAAAACCCTCCTTAAATCTGATCAATTAAAACAGCTAGAGTCGAGGGATCTCGCTAACCTCCTTAAATCTGAACAATTAAAACAGCTAGATTCGAAGGATCTTGCCATACTCTTAAGGTCTGCTTTGATAAGAGATTTAGATCCTGCGGATCAAGCTCCCCTCTTTACTGCCGCGTTTGAAAGATATGCATCGGAACTTCTAAATTCAAAAGACCCTAGACCTAAGTTTACGATAGAGCTTGACATAGATGCCTTGCTTTTTTCTCGAGATCGCGAAAGAGACGAAACTCCGGGTGAAGAAAAATTCAACCTAGACAAAGAACGCGGAATCCTATTTTTTAATAAAAAGCAGGCCTCCACAAACGGTAGTTCTTTTACGCCTGCCATGGGCGAATTGACGGAGTGTATTAAAAAAAACACCTACAAAGATAGGCTTTTTTTCATGATGTCCCAACGCTATAGCCCTGTCCCTCAAAACGCAATTTTTGAACACATTTTAAAAGAAGTTTCACAAACACTGTTAGCTGCTCAATCAGGTTACTCTCGCCTGGTTGAAGATCAACAAATTGTGGAGATCCAGCTCTATCATCCCCTTATTCAAGTTGATGCACTAGGCAACAGGGAACCAAAGGGTGGACTATCAATAAAAATGTCTCTACCAACGGCTCCATGGAAATTATCCACAATTCATATAGAAAAACTGGATCAAAAGGTCTTTCAAGATGCCATCGATACGAATCCGCTTGATTTCAACCCTGACAACCCGATCGTTTTAAATCTAGATCCCACTATCGGCTTAGACTAGGGCTTAAGAAAAGGTAAATCCATAAAAAATTGAAAACCGGGCTCCGCTTTATAGAAAAATCGAAGCAAAACCCTTGACCAACCGTTCTAAATTACACATATTCAACCCTCTATGAATTATATTAATTTTTATTACATTTTATGTTAAAATATTATTATAATATTCACAAAGGTGCTATTTTATGTCGAGCGAAGTAAAAAACACCCAAGCCAATCTATTTGAGCAGGATTTCCGTTTTAATACAGGTGTTCGTACTCAGATTGTTAGCAAAAACAGTCCTTCCGTAGCACCTGATGGAAATGGGGATGTGCCAACAACAACAGTCAGTCGTGCAGAATTAGTAGATGTGGTTTATCAGGATCGTCTAAACCAAACAAAAAAAAACCCAACAGCTTTCGGCGGACTCATACCTAAAAAGGGGCACATCCTCTTTTCACTCCAAAAGGCGCCGGGTATACGTCGATCGACAATTCCTACTCCTAATAAAGGAGATTTTCCCGTTTTAATACGTCTTTTTAATCACCTTAACAAACTGAATGGTAAACTGTTCAAAAACGAGGAAGGGGTAACTTGTGCCGTAACAGATGCCCCCTGCTCCTGTTGGGATCGGACGGCGCCTGATGACGCCGTTCCGGGTGCACGGGTAGTAGAGACAGAAAGTAAGGATTCGATTTTTTATGGAGGCAGACCTGATTTAAAAAAGAGGGCGGAGATTCTTGGAGAAGAGATCTTTAAAAATGAAATGGCTTCAAAGAAAAATAAAGGTATAAAGCTTCGAGAAGATGGAACCTACGAACTCCATTACCTCGTAGGTTCTCTTACAAATACTCTGCCCGGGCTTAGCGAGTGGAGAAAGTATGTACATGGTGCCGGTCAAGCTCTTGATGAAAGAGATTCGCTTGAATTGGAAGTTCGTACCCTTGGAGAACTTAGAAATTCAACTACCCCTATTAGGATAGAAATTGAGGGTGAAACGTACAATGTACTACTCAAGCCTATGCATACACACTGTATGGTGAACTGTTTTTCTTTCTATAAATTTTTTAAAAATGGCGGACAGGATCTTGAAAATAAGATCAATACGGATGGGTATGCCCAACTCATCAAATATTATAACGCTATGGATAAGACATCACTAAAACGGGAGCACAAGGTTTGGGCCGATGAGATCGTTGATAAATTAAGATCTGAGAAAGAAAGTACCGCTATTGCTCCCCATCTACGCCTTGCGATGGTAGACATGTTAGCCCAAATTTGCAGACTACCGGTTGTTCTACATTGTAAAAGTGTTGTAGACAGAACTTCCGGAGCCGGAGCCGTATCGATTGCTAATAGAATGGTTTTAGATGATAAGATGGAAATTGAGCCCAATATGGAATTTTCGCAAATTATCAAACAAGATCAGTACAAAAAAAATTTCGTGATGGCACTCCAAGCGCAGCTTAGCACCTCTGCAGATCTACGTTCTGCGGTAAATTTGAACCGCAGTATCAATACGAATCGGGTCTTGCCCGGGTATGAATGGCATGAAGGTGTGGATATTGTAGCTTTCACCTTTGCCGAGTTTATCCCCAAAGATGGGCTGAAACCAATCACAACTATGCAAAAAGTGAAAAATTTTGCCATACAGCTGTTTGTTTTCACGATCACACTCCTTGCGTATTTTCTTGGGGTAGGTTCTTTATTAAAATTGCCTATAGTCAGACCAACCTGGTTGAAACCCACCCATACTTTTGATCATAAATCAGATGTCCTGTCCGAAGGTGGAAATCGACCGCTTCTTGTCGGCCCCCACCATAGAGAGATGAAACGCAAAATCAAAGAAGCGGAAAAAAGGGGAAAGCTCGACGAATCTACCCTTAATGTTTTGCGACAAAAAGCAATTTTGCAAGGGGAAGGTTTTTCGCGGGACGAAATAGAAAGATTAAAGCTTTTAGAACCCGGTGTACGAGTTAATTATAAGTTGGATTTAGAAAAATTCTATGAACACTGCGAAAGACTCGGTCCAGGCCAATTAAGTAATGACTTACATAGAGCAGCCCACACATTAAATGAAGTAGAGTATGGAATTATCGAAAACGAGAGCGAGGATAGTCCTCGTAAACAACCGATAATAGATTTTGTTGATACTGAATCCAGAAAAGCTGGACCTAATGATGCTCAGTCGCAAAAAAGCTATCTTAGCCACATCCTTAGTCAAACAGCCCATGCCGATCTTACACTCGATATAGCTAGAAGATACCAATTAAGCCCTCGTAATAATAATAAACTCTCGAAACCAGAATTCATCATTAATGAAAAAGAAAAAAACGTCACGGCAAAGGTTATCTTGCAGCTCCTGGATACCAATAGCGTTAGTGAAAACCCACGTTTTTATAACTTGGCCCTCGCAATAGTGTACCCGTTTGACCACACATTAGGGGCTGATGTCCAATGGACCGTACTACCTTCTGCAAATGCAAGCACGGAACAAATTCCTGCAGAGCAAACTTCTCAAGCCTTTTCCGTTAAAAAACCTTCGTTATCTTTGCTTTTTCAGAATTTCAGTACCATTGTTCGGGGATTTTTTAATCGGTTACTCCCTTCTTCTGAAAGGTTACAGTAAAGATAAAGCACCCCCTTTTCCCTTTTAAAGGGGGTGGGCTCACCCACAAAAACCGGCTCGTATCCTAAGGGAGAGAAAATCTCCAGGGGGGCAAAAATTTTGGGATCCTGCTCCCATTCCAACGTTAGGATTTTTTCTTTGGGTTCGTAGTGACTAGAGAGCAAAATTCCGGGGATGCGCATCGGGTACGGGCGTATAAAAGGGGAGAAATCATTCTCCTCCCCTTCTTTATATATAGAAAAGTTTTCAAAGTTCCAAGCATCACCCTGCGGTGCATAATGCCAGAAAGTTGTGTGTAATTGTAAAGCATCCAGAATGGAAAAAAGCCTTTCATAACAGTCCCTACGCTCTTTTTGGGGAATATCTCGGGAAAATCCTGTTTCCGAGAGCACCACAGGTAAGGGATGATCCGAAAATTTTTTTAACTCCTCGAGCATCTTATCTCGAATGAAGGAAGCTCTACCCCAGTGGACCTTTTTTTCAAGGTGGGAATAGGTAAGATTCGACAAATATTTCTTTAAATAAAACGCAATCCCTTCGTACCAATGGAAGGAGTAGACACAATTTTTTTGGAGTTTTGGAGGGATTTCGATAAAGTTTTCTCCAACAATTCCCTCAATAAATAACAAGAAACGGGGGTCAACTTTTAATAATTTCCCAAGGAGTTTTTCAACAAACGGGAGGTAAAAATCCTTCTGGAACTGATAGGGAAACGTTTTGAATTGAAAGTAGTAGGGATTTAATAATACGAGCTCGCCATTTACAACACGATACACCCCCTCTTTGGCAAAAGGGCAACCATTTTTGAAAATTGAGAGTTTTCCTGGATTCAAAACGGTAGAACCGGTCTTAAAAAGACGCGTCATTTTGCGCTCAAAAACCTCGACATGTGAGGATAATCCGGCCCCAAGTGCGAGCGATTCTTTATAACGCGGTGACGGGCCCAACGGATTTTCGGGTCGATCTTCCAGATCTTTCCCAATAAAACCCGGATGGGGCTCATTCATCGTATTGCACCCTAGAACATAGGGATTTGTCTTCAGCTCTTCCATCAGCCGGCAGAGAGCTTGGATGTAATGCGTCTCTAAAAAATCCTGAATATTTACCCCCCCTACTTTCAAAGAGGGGGTGAATGTTTCCCCCCCGAAAAATAGGGTGAACATTGTTTGGCAGGCGATCCTGTTGTAATTAAAAAACCAGGCAAGATGGAGGTACTCAGGGTGGGTTTTTTCAAGACGTAAAGGGTCAACAAGAGCATCCGACTCCACTAGAAAATCTAAGTCGAGTCCTGCCGACTCAAGAGCCCATTTCGGAGCGCCGCTCCCAAATAGATATCTGGAAAACAGATCCTGGTGCATGTCGATGATCACATAGAGTCCGTGCTCCGCGGCAATCCTACAAATTTCGGCCACATAACGGATGTACTCCTCATCGTAAAGACCAGGTCCCCTCCCCTCTATAGCCTCCCATGTGACCAGAAAACGGATGTGGTTCATCCCTAAATTACGAATTCTTTCAAAATGTTCGTCAGCTTCTTGCAACCCTAACGGCCTACCGATAAACGATTGGGTGAAGGGATCGGGTAGCTTCGCAGCTCCGGAGAGGTTTACCCCTCTTAAAAACAATTGCCTCCCCTCTTCATCAAGGAGATATTTTCCCGAAACGGATACTGCTTGCAGTAGAAAGGGGAGGATGAAAAGATAAAATTTCAGCATGGTTAAAAGAAAATCAACTTTTGTGTCTAAACTGAATCTTTATTTGATGCTGCAAAACATTAGAATCGGGATAGAATTCAATTTTGCTCTCCTCTTTCACTATCTGAAACTGCCCTAAAGTAAATGATCCGGAGACGTAATCGAAAGAGGATGGGACCCAAATCCTAACGGGACTTGGACACGATTGTAGCAACCAAAATCTTAAAATAAAATGCTTTTTAAAAGGATCAAACGACTGAAATGTCACATAGCCGGGCAATAGCTCAACATGGGGGGCTAAAAAGGGGGTGTAGTCATTTTTTTCCCCCTCCTGATAAATTGTAAAGTTCTCATGATTCCAGAGATCCCCTTTAGGGGCGTATTGCCACACAAAATAGTTCAAATCGAGCTGATCCATCACACTCAAGGTGCGGTGGAATGCCCTCAAACGTTGTTTCGAACCATCTTCAAACAAAAATCGACCCACATCACGCGTCACGCCGGTCTCTGTGACTACAGTCGGAGCGTCTTTGCCTAACCGTTTTTTATTTTCCTGATCGATATGTTTAAAATCTTCCAAAACAGCTTTACTGATTTTAAAAGGGAAACCAAGCCGTAATTTTTTGAAAAATATGCTGTAGTGAAGCAGAGGGATATACTGCTTAAAAACCATTGTGAAGGGCTCATAATAATGGACAGAGGCCACTAGATTTTTGAGTTTTTCTTCGCCTAAAAAAGGGGGTAACTCACCCACCCCTTGCTCTACAAAAAAATTCCACTGCGCATATTTTTTCATAAGCCGTTCATACATCTTCAATACAAAGGGGCGGTAAAAATGTTGTTCAAAAGAGGCTTTCTTCCCCTTTTTGAAATAGTTTGGCTGCAGTAGCACAGGGTATCCATCATTGCCGATTTCATAGACGCCATGCTCTTCCCAGAGGCATCTTTCCTTCCAAATCGGGATTTTTTCCGGATTAAGAACCCTTTTTTCCTTCTCTTTTCTTCGCAGTAATGAAAATTTGATGAAAGGGACCGACTGAGACAAACCGGCACCGATAAGGATCGATTGGTAAGGTGAAGGGGTGATACCTAAATCGAGGAACATATGGGACTCTTTCAAAGAGGCGCCTATCAAACCGGGATTAGGTTCGTTCATTGTATTGAAACCGATTATCCAAGGATTGGATTGGAGCTTTAACAGAAGTTTATCAAAAGCTGCTATATAGTGATCTTGTAAAAAGTCTTGGATATTTCTTCCGTCAACAAGGAGTTTAGGAGCAAAAGTATTTCCCCCAAAAAAAAGGGTAAACATCGTTTGGCATGCAATCCTTTGATAAGCGTTGAACCAATTAAGGTGCTTAAGCTCTTTTTCCTCGTGGTGCTGGGGATGTATCACCGCATCAGCTTTCACCACTTTTTCCAAATTTATCCCTGCTGCCTCTATCGCCCAAGCTGGAGCACCACTGCCAAAAAAATAGCGGGAAAAAAGGTCTTGATGCAGATCTAGCAAAATGTAGAATCCATACGATCCGGCCTTCTTCAAAAGCCGATCGACATAATCGATATAGCCCTCATCGTACTGCCCCGGACCCTTTCTCTCAATAGCATCCCAGGTCACAAGAAACCGGATAGCATTGAATCCGAGCCCCTTCAATCGGCAAAAATGGGTATCGGCATCCTCAACCGAAAAAGGGACCTCCTCATAGGAATCGGTTTGGGGAGAGGGTGATTTGGCCGCTCCTGAAAGGTTGATCCCCTTTAGGCGCACCCTTGCCCCCTCCCTATCCCAAAAAAATCCGTCCTTGGAAACAAGCATCAGAGATCACCTCAACGGAATTGTCAAAAGCGGCGCGTTCGATTTGGCCTCGATAGCCTGAAAATTGTAGAGTTGCAACAATAGGATAAAGGTTCTTTTGGAGTCTGTGTCTGCAAGATCGATCGAAAACCAATTCCCTTTGTAGTAGACTTTTACAAAAGTATCTTTTGGCTTTGCCTTAGAAACCTTTATCTGCATGAGGCCGTCTAAAACTTCCTGCCAATCAAATGGTTTTCCATCTAACCGGTATGTGAGCTTCACCCACCCTTTCGATATCTGATCTTGGGGAATTTCTACCCCGAATGCAAGGTAGTACATCATGGTGAGAATCGATCGGGGCAAAATTCCTATCTCATTGAACTGGTTGAATTCGATACTTAAATCCACCCTGTAACGCCCTTTTTGCTGTTTTCCGTGGGGTAACAGATACATGAGCTCTTCGGTGTTAGGATTATTGAAAGGGACCGATATTTCAAGGGACTTTCCTGTAGGAATTTCTGATGGGGGACTATTTTTTTTCTTTAGAGTTTCAACACCAACGATAAGCTCATCAATATCTTGATAATACTTTAAAAGTTCGCAGAGTCTTTTAAAACGTTTGTATTTCGGTGGAATATCCGCAAAAGGTCCGTTGCGTGCATTAGACAGCTTGTCTATATTTTGAACCGTCAATCGGAATACCCGATCGACATCCCATCCCGAAAAAATCAATTGCTGGATGTTTAATAAATCGATGGGTTTCATCATTTGCCGGATGAAATCGGCACCTTCCAGAGGAGCATACTGAATAGTTGGTATGCTGGTCCAGGAAACTTCACCCCCTAATGTTGCAGGATTTGCCGGCGAAATTCCGGGGATAGGAAAAATAGCTGCCGCTTTTGTGGTTTCGGAAAATTGCGATGTGATATTGGCGACGTCTAAAAAAAAGGGGAAATCACCGTAGCGAAGCCGCACCAGGTTCAAAAGCATCTGTTCGTTATTGGTCTCTTGAACCAAAAAATTGTAGGAATTGCGTCCTGAACTTCCAGTCATCGCCTGCTTCGATGATACACTGCAGCCTGCTAAAATCATAAATAAGAGTGTGTTACGCCACATACCCCCCTTGTATGAATTCTTGATTTATTTGTATAGATCGTTCGTCGATTTTTTTTAGTTCTCTACAGGAAAGTAAGATCACAATCGCACAAGGAATGGTGAGATGCTTATAAATGCGTCGTCACATACTTTTCAATGAGGAGCCGAGTCGGGTGATTGAGATTTAGAAGCAAAGCATCTTTTGGATGAACCCACAGAAAACTTTGCGCCTCGTCATTGAGGACAACGTGTTGGGTATCCGTACGTGCTATATAATTCAAAAATATAAAGTGACTTTCGGGTACATAAAATTCGTCGGATCGGATGCAATCTTGAACCATGAATAACGACGTCTCTTTGAGCGTCAATTCCGTTTCCTCTCTGAATTCACGTAAAAGGGCATCCATTGAGGTTTCATCTTTATCGATCTTACCGCCCGGGATAGCGAAAGTATAGCCCCATTTATCGGTAAGAATAAGTAGACACTCTTTTTTTTGATTGAAAACTAGGGCGCCCACTGTGACCACCGGATAGGGTTTTGCTTTTTTAACCTCTCGCCTTTTTTCTAATGTTTTTACAAATTCGATTAGGTCTATTGGGCTGTTCCAAACTATTTTTGGCTTGGCTTGGGCAACTTTATTCAGTGACTGGTATCGGCTCAAAATGGCACCGCTCACAACACCATTTCTGTTCCCTGCCAAAACGTCTATATCCATATCCCCCACATAAAGGGTTTGGGCAGGTTTGAAAGGGTATATTTTTAAAAAAGCACTCAGCTCCACCTCTTTGTTGATCACTCCGCCTTTTAAAATTAGATGGAATCTATCTAAATGCAAAAAATCGACCAGCTTCTTCAATACAGGTTCCGCAATCGTCGAAAAAATGGAGATGGTTTTTTTCTGCCTCTTCAATTCCTCGAATGCCTCAATGACACCCGGCCGTAAGGAACCTTTAACTGCAAATTCAGTGTAGATTTGAAAATAAAGGGAGTTTATCTCTGAAAAAGGGATTTTTTTATCTAGAAACCTATAATAAAACGTTTCGGCGGGTATTGTGAATTTGTTGAAAAAAACCTCTCTGGATATTTTCTCGCCCCCCAAACGGAGAATAGTTTCTTGTGTAGCAAAAAAACTTAGCTCAGCATCATCAAACAAGGTGCCCGCAAAATCGAAGATAAAGTGTTGAAGATGCTGCATAGGGCCCATTTCTACCTCTACTAAAAATCGGATTTCAATAAACTTAAAAATTCAGAGCGGAGCGTGGGATCGGTGCGAAAGCTCCCAAGCATCTTTGTTGTAATCAATCTGTTTTGCTTGTCCTGCCCTCTCAATTGCATACACATGTGGCTCGCTTTGATCAAAACCGCTACTCCAAAAGGGGAGAGACTTTCATCAAGACAATTTGCAATCTGATCGGTGAGCCGCTCCTGGATTTGGAGACGTCTTGTAAAAATTTCCACTACACGTGATACTTTTGACAATCCGATGATTTTTTTGTTGGGGATGTAAGCAATATGCGCCTTTCCAAAAAAAGGGAGCATGTGGTGTTCGCATAGGGAATAGACTTCCACATCCTTAATCAGTATCATTTCAGTGCTTTCTTGATGGAAGATCGCATCGTTGATCACATCCTTAGGGTTTTCTTTGTAACCCTTCGTCAAAAATTGCAAGCTCTTGGCTACCCTGTAGGGAGTATCAACCAGCCCTTCTCTTTTTGTATCTTCGCCAACCGCTTCCAATATCATCTTGGATGCCTTTTGAATCGCTTCAAAACATTGATCTGGATCAGAATTTTTCAAGCCCACATCTCCCCTTTATAGAAGTTTTTTTCATTTTTTTCGCCCAGTCTTTTCAATATCCAAAAAATGTCCTAGGTACCCCTATCGAGGATTGTATAATGGAGATAAATCTCATTGTCCACTATTTTCGCGCTCTCAAGCTTTGCATTTTTAGTCCTTTCTGGTTTGAAACCCGCCCCATCCATGAGGGTCGGCGCCCCCCGTTCCCCTATGAGTTTTGGACAAAGGGTGATGTACATCTCATCAATGAGGCCGGCTTTTACAAACTGAAAAAGGAGGTCTCCACCAGCTTCAATTAAGAGGGTTTTTATCCCCCGTTGCGCGAGAGTTTCCAGAACAAAGGGTAAAAAATCCTCTTTATCGTAAACGATAGACTCGCATCTTTCACAAGGCAATTTTTTATGGACAGACGGACTGAATACGAGCGTCCTGATCCGTTTTTCATCGAGATAACTTTGGGAAATAGGGAGGTTGTCTGAACGTGTTAGGATAACGTTCCACATCGGTTCCAGTTCGGTATTTCTTTTTGTGAAAAGGGGGCATGGGCTATCTCTGAATGTGTTACCACCCATGAGAACAGCGTCAGCTTGCAAGCGAATTCTAGACATTTCCTTGGAGTCAAAGTCGCTCCCAAGTTTTAAATGAAAGAGATCTTTTGTCCCGATACGACCGTCCAAACTAATAGCTGTATTAGAGATGATTTTCACAATCGGTGTTCTATTTACTTTTTTGGCAAAATTTTTTTGTTCAGCCTGTTCAGGGCAGTCAGAAGATTTATTATTTCAAGCTAGTTAAATATAAAACTACCTGCACAAGACCAAAAAAGGGAAGAAAAAAGGTTTTAAAAAACAGAGAATGGATGCAAATTAGCCTATAATGGATTGGTGGATTTTTCCCCTAGCAGGTGCTTTTGGGGGATTTTTGGCAGGACTTGTAGGTATAGGGGGCGGAATTATCCTCACCCCGATCCTCATGCTCCTTTTGCCTAACCCCCTCCAGGCAATAGCGACCTCTTTGGCGTCCATGATACTCCCCACCTCCGTATCGACATATCTTCGAGCGCAACAACAATCGATCGAATTCAAAATTTATCGAAAAATGTTCCCCGGCCTACTCATAGGGAGCTTTTTAGGCGCTTATCTAGCCCGTGAAGTAGATAAAGAGCTTTTGAAAACCGTTTTTGGTTTGTTCTCAATTTTGGTATCGCTCTTTTTTTTTAACGGTACGCCCAAAACTTCCCTAGGTTTTAATAAAATGACCCGATCGGGCGAGTTCTTCCTTTTCGGATTAGCGACCGCTTCGGTGGCTTCATTCTTAGGAATTGGGGGTGGTATTATAGCAACTATCTACTATTTTTTTTCCGGTATCTCGATAAAAAGCATGTTGGGGCTAACAACCTCGCTTTCACTAACAATCACCTTAATAGCTGTCCTGCCACTTTTGGGTCAGGTGGATTTTATAGTGTTTTTATACATAGCCCCCGTTAGCGTTCTTTTTGCCTACATCGGATGCAAAATTTCGAATCTTGTAGAAAAGAATCCGTTAGAAAAGGTCCTTGGGGTCTTTTTGTTTATAGTCGGACTGGTTCTCCTTTGGCCTCACCTCTAAAAGGTTATCTCAAACGTAAAATTTGTACATCTTTAATCGGCACATCAAAAAACGATCGAGTAGGGAAGTTTTGTAGGATCTTGGGTATTTTTCTTATCAATCGAATCAAAGAGATCCGTCTTACGACTAAACTTTTTTCGTAGAATATCTTTTCGTAGCCCAGCTTGTACAGATCTTGATGGCGGCACACTTGATCCACCTCTTGAATGTTATATCCGGGGTTATGAATATCTTCAATCTTTATCGTCCAACGGTACTGCCCTTTTTGATAACAGAAAGCTTTGTTTTTCAAGGGGACGTCAATCACCCGAATCAAAGTAGAAAAAGCCCTTCCCCTTACCTTCCCCGTTTTGGTCGCAACGGTTTGCCAGCAAGAGACTATCTTATGTGCGGATATTTGGATAGATGGCATGGAAGTTCTTTTGCTTTCTTTAAAAAGATATTAATCAAAACTTTACATAATAGCAAGTAAATTTTTTACTCCAGAGAATCTTTTTTTGGAATTTTTCACATGCAGTCAAAAGGGCTTTTTTTCGATCCGTATCAAAAAAAAGCCCATTAGAATTGAGATTTAAGGCAATCAGATAAGGCGCTGGTCTTTGGCTTTGTGAACCAACAGCTCGGCCAACTTGGGGACCAAAGCTCCTAATTTTTGAAACGGGGGCAACAGATGATTTTCTTCTCTTGCTTCGCTCAATGCTATCGCAAGTTCCAAAAACAATTTAGAGGTGATTTTTTTAATGGCACATTTGCTGGCCATCAAACCCATGGCGGGAAATACGTAAAGGTTATTAGCTTGCGTTCCATGATAAATCTTCCCTTTATACGTGACAGGGGCAAAGGGGCTTCCCGATGCAAAAATCGCATGCCCATCAGAAAATTCTATCGCCTCTTTAAGGGTGCATTCTGCCTTGCTTGTAGGATTGGAAAGGGCCATAATGATGGGTCGTTTGGCAAGATTTGTTATCTCTTTAATGACCTCCTCATTAAAAATTCCCGATTGCATCGACGCCCCGATCAATACAGTCGGTTTAAAAGAGCGGATCATTTCCATTAGATCTTTTGTTTGGGTAAGATCTTTTGCGAATGGTGCCAGATCAGAGCTCAGCTCCCCCCTCGATTTTGTAATCAGCCCTTTGGAATCGGCCATTGCGATATGGGCCAAGGCCTCTTTTTTTGAAACGCCGTTAGATTCATGGTACTCCAAAATGAGCTCAGCTATGCCGAGATTGGCCGAACCGGCACCGAAAAAAAGGATCCGCTCGTTTTCCAGGCGCGACCCTTTTTCTTTGACCGCCGAAATCAGGCAAGCCATCGTCACACCCGCCGTACCCTGGATGTCATCATTAAAGGACTTGATCTCATTTTCGTATTTTTTCAGAAGATGCCGCGCATTATCTTTGGCAAAATCTTCCCATTGAAGTAAAACATGTGGCAGAGTCTTTTTGACGATCTTGACAAAACGGTCTACAAAAGCCTCGTATTCAGCCCCTTTAAGCCTTGGCTTTTTAACCCCCACATAATGGGAAGAGTTGAGATAATCGTGGTTGTTTGTACCTACGTCCAAAACAATCGGAAGGGTTTTTTTTATATCGATCCCACCAAAAAGGGAGTAGAGCAGAGTTTTTCCCATCGAAATTCCCATCCCGCCGACCCCGAGATCTCCCAATCCCAAAATTCGCTCACCGTCGGTGACAACAATCACCTCCACCTCGGGCATTTTTTTCAGTGTCTCCTCAAGAATATCAATCGTGTGTTCGCTAACAAAGATTCCCCGAAACTTATTCATGATGATCGAAAAGTTTTGACACGCGGCTCCGATTGTGGGGGTGTAAACGATTGGCAAAACCTCAGACACATGCAATTTTGCAAATTCGCTGAAAAATTTCGGATCCTCCTCAACCATCGAGTTTAAATATAAAAACTTGTCTAAAGGTTCCTGTATGCGTGAAAATTGCAAATACCGACGCCTCAGCTCTTCTTCGCGCGTCTGATTTTGATATCCGATTGGTTGAAAAATCGACCGGTTGAGTGCCATATCCTGCCTTATCTAGTTTCAAAAGATCGCGCCAATCCCCAGCTGATTTTTTTGGGTTTCACGCTCTAGGTAAAGCGTAGCAGAAAAAAATTTGTATCGGTAGAAAAACCAACAAATCTTTAAAAAGGGGCTAAAAAACATCCTAGGTCTTTAGAAATCTATCTCTATATGATAAACCCAAAACCTTTTTGAAAGCCACGACGGATTAGGAGAAAATCGAAAAAAGAAAAGACCAAAATAAGGTGTTTTCCAGCGATTGAAAACTCAAAAACTGTCGATAAAGTCCCTTTCTTAAAGAATACTCGATTTGGGCTCGATGGCCGGAACGTGCCGAAAACGGGCTGCGACGGCTGTAGTCCAGATCACAAACAGGGATAGGGTCACATAATCGATCCATAGAAGCGGAAGGACTAATATTGCAAGAGATGCGATTGCTTTTGCGCTTCGATACATAAATACATCGATCACCGCTTTGGCCTTGAATTTTTGATCAATCCCAAGCGGAATATAAAGCATCTCTTTCACGACACCAAAAATTGAGTAGTCGAGCGCTTTTATGGATCCATAGGTGAATGCGATCAGACCAAAAGAGGGAAACACCAGAAAGCTTAAAAGGGCGCTCGCAAGAAAAACCGGTATGCTTAGATGACAACGCTTCAAGCCGATGATCTCTATAAGAAAAAACGTTCCAAAAACTTGCAACAAAACATTCATGATATTAACCAACCCGAAGAACCAGCCAAAGTAGGCGGTCCTTTCATTGGTGGTGGTTAAAAAACTGGCCACATTGATGTTAAACTGGTAATCCAACAGGGTCGAAGTGGCTTGCATCGCAACAACTATCAGTAGAATAAAGCGTAGCAAAGACGAATTTTTTATAAGGGTGATCCCCTCGTAAAAATCGGAAGCTCTTTTGTCGTCAAAAACGATACTTTCGACATGCTCAATCCGTTTGCGGACCCTCATTAAAAAAAAATAGGCTACGAGGAGGAAGAGAAAGAACGGGATTGAAAAATAAAGGAGTTTTTCCGTCCCGATCCTGAGCGCTAAAAAACCTGGAATCATGCTGGCAAGCATAGAGCCCAGCCCCCCAAAACCAAAGACAAGACCATACAAATAGCGAGCCTTGGCAAGATGGACGGTCGAATTGATCACAGACCAGAGCTGCTGAAACATCAGCATAATGTAGATGTCTTTCCAAATATAAAAAAGGAATGGCCATATTTGAAACTCATGCACATACGAGGCAGTGGTCATGTTGATAATTGCGCCTGTGGCAACAGTCAAAAAAAGCATCCTGAAGCAGCCAATCTTGACTACAAAAATGTTGTAAAGAGTCACAAAGAAGAAACTGGCAGGGATCACCGCTATCCAGACATACGGGAAAAACTCGACTCCGAAAGCTTCCATAAACAGAGAGTGGGCGACCGGCTTTGTAATCGAGGCCTCCGCCGTGATCAAAAAGCTCGAGACCATCGCAAGGACCAGAAAGAGCACCTCGTAGCCCGAATATTTTTTGATCTCTTCTTTGAGTGCGCTCAGCATACGTCTACCTTAATCCGGGGAACCGATTTCTTGAAAAGGCTCCTTGAGATCCGTGTAGACCCAAAAAATCTGTTCAGCATCCAGTTGCACCTTTCCCCCTTGTAGGGGTACCGTTTTGAAATCGGGAGCCAAATCGATCCAAACACCTTGCGTTTGTTCCTGAATTTTTCTTGCTTTGGAAAGCTCCTTCATCGGTAGTTTAATCGCCCTGACGCGACTATTAGGGTCAAGTATAGCCCTCTGATGCCCGGGAAATTCCGGAATTAGGGCAAAGATGTGGTGGTCATTGATTTCCATAAAAACATGTATATCCTCGAGCGCTTTTTTTTGTACCAGCACCGTTTCAACAACCTTGGCATAATGGAAGGCATAAGCGCGCACTTTGGGGTGTTGATATAAACGCTCGTGCATCCAGTGCCGTGCCAAAAGGAGAGCCTCTACAGACGGAAGCCCCGAGGGGGCAATCGTGAGCCTCCCCTCTTTTCCAATTTTTACGGAACGGACAAGCTGGTAAAGGTCTATACGGCCGTAGCTCAGCCCAGAATAGAGCGCATCGCGTAAAAGATAATCGATCCGGTCGGCTCCAAAATGCGGATCGGCAATCAATTGACTCAAAAAAGGGAAGTCGGTTGGCTCTCCAAGCGCAATCGAGCGGACCAGGTCCTTCACATCGGCCCCTTTTTTCTTGAAGTGCTCGGCTGTTTTATCGAATATGAGGTCGAATGCTTTGCTATCAAAAGTTTTGCGGACCTGTACCTCATGTTTTGGCAAAAAAAGCTCCACCGTATGCGAGAGGGGATAATGACCCACATCATGCAGAAGAGCTCCCAAACGGACCGCCTGCCTTAAAAATTGCCTCTCAAAGGGGTCTTCAACCCAAGAGGCTACCGTATCGAAAAGCATTGTTGCTACATGCATAACCCCTAAACTGTGGGAAAAACGGGTGTGGGTGACTCCGGGGTAGACATGAAAAGCCGGTCCACATTGGTAGATGTGGCTCAAGCGCACCAAAAAAGGATGGTTGAGAAGCTCTTCCTCTATGGGAGTAAACGGGATGAAATTATGAATAGGATCAAATATTTGCATGGTTTCCAATTATAGCTTTTCCCGGCTTATTCGACCGTATTAAAATTTATTTTATATATCAAGCGAGGACCTAGATTTAACGGATCCGAAAAAAGACCAAAAGGCACTCAACGAAAATGAGCTGATGAAACTCCAAACCCAGATGGAAAAAGGATATTTTGCCCCTAAAATCTGGAATAAGAGCCATACAAAACCAAAAGAAAGAAGGAGTAATAGTCCGTTTCTAGCAAGCATCAACGGAACTATAGTCGTTGAGGGGACCCCGAAAAATCTTAGGTTCAGTATTCCCGTCACAGTACGACGGTAGACTATGGCAAAGAGGGTGTTCAAAAGAACGAAGACCCCTAAAAGAGCCCCTGCCCCCTCCCAACCAAAATTCTTTATGATTGCGGATTCATTATAGAGGGAAAACCTCAAGGCCCTTGAGATCTCTTTTTTGGAAATCGCCTTTAGACACTCTTTTTTTATTTCGATAGCATGATCGGGAACAGTCGCATAATAGACCTTCGTCGCACCTGAAATCTTTTTGTCTATAGTGCCCTGCAAAACCTTCGTTTCTATTTTTTTTGCGTGCTCCAACTTCACAAACGAGCCGGATATCGTGTCAGTTTCTACTTTCAAAAAAGGGGCGCCCCCTACGTTTGTGGGTTGCAGGATAAAACTTTCAAGCCTGCCCCCCCCTACCGTCCGCGGTACCTGTGAAAAATCCTTTCCACTCATTTCAAATAAAACGAGCCCTTGCGTTGCCTCAGCAAACGAGGAAGCTATTAGCTTAGATGAATAGTAAAATTTCACCTCATCGGCAAACAGAACAAAAACTGCAACAAAAGCACCATGGAACAACCATTTTAAAACACTATTTTCCTGGATATATCTTGTCACCATGAGGCACTCTCCCATTCAGTTCCCAACATATCGAAAGGAACAAAAAGTATAATTTTTTTTGTCTCTTAAATATACCTTAAATCTTTTTTTTGGTAAAAAAATATCCATAAGCAACTCAAAAAAAATATCTTTAAAATGACGGGTTTTTTATCCTTTTGAATTAAGGGTCAATATCTGAATAGCTAAAAACAGAGGAAAATAGGGTAATGGAAGAGGACATCAAGAGAGAGAAAAAGATTGTAAAAAAACTCTTAGAGAATGCAAAAGACGAGGCTCATAGAGAAAAAATATCCCTGGATGATCATGGGGATACAATCGTAGGGAGCCGTTTAAAGAAGCCTAACTTTGATTTTGAACAAGAAGAAGAAAAAAAGAGCGAGTGAAACACCCGCCCTTTAACTTTTTTTCAAAATCTATGATGTTACTATTGTGAAAGTGAATTAAAATCGTTCAAAAAGTCATCTACCTGTTTGACAAAATCACTCCCTGAGATCCCGAAATCGTTATAAACATAATAATTACGACGATCCTTCAGTTCGTCCCTACTCCATGACGAATCCGCGTGTACGGGTGGCTCCCATTTTGATCCATGTCCACCGTTTGCGTTCCATTGACGACATATGTTCCAGCACGGGTTAGTCCCACTGCCAAGCCCATTCTGTTGACAAAAGCTTACCATGTCATTGATAATCCCGACCACATGGTTCGCAAAATTCAAGAGGGGCTGTACTTTGAGACGAAGATCGTTTAATTTTATCTGATCTTTAGCATTGCCCAGATCCCCTAAGGTAGATTTTAAATCGTCTTGGGACATCCCGCCCTGCAGTGTGTTTATGATTGACTGAAAAACGCTGGTGTTGGGAACATTCATATTATAATCACTATCACTGCTAGCGTTGTCCCAAGTCCTTAATCCGAACAGGGCGAAAAGCGACGCAGTCAGCGGGTTCACGCCATTGCATGTGTTTGGACCCGTTTTCCACCCATAGTTCTCATTCATAAAAGCCGCAAATTCGATCTGACTAGCGACGTCTCCATTCCCTGATCCTGCGGCCCAACCATTAACGCCGCTCGGCCCGCCTGGACCATCATACTGTATATAATTCTGCGGATTAGCAAAGATTTGCCAAAATTTAGCGATGGCATCTTTGGCATCCTGAGGAATTCCCCCCTGAATCGCCTGCAAATAGGCATCCATTTTAGCTTTTGCTGCATCGGCGACCGGGTCATCGGGGATGTCATTGCTCGAGGTGTTACCGTAGGCGGTGGCACCCTGTGAATTACCGTAATTATTATTTACTTGTGACATTTTAACTCCTTGAGCTCTCACTTCTAGTGCGCCCCTACATACTATTTTAAAGGTTTTTTTATAAAATTTCAATATAAATTATTTTAAAATACGTTTGGAGATTGCATCCATTTATGATGAGCAGGTTCTGTCTAGAACCCTTTTTTGAAAGAGACCTCAATACCTGGTTTTGGGGGCTTTTTTGATGTGTTGGCGTCTATTTTTTTTAAATCGCTGACAATCAGTTTGTTTTGTTCCCCTGTTACGGGAACATGCATATGTGCCGAGACGCTAGTAGGCGATTGATTTGGGTCTTTATTTTCATAACCAATTGAGCCTAATACAGTTATATTTTTTGTGTGATTAAAATATTTCCCGTCTACCAGAAAGTCCTCTCTCAATCGGTTCTCGTAGCCGGCCCCGATCCCAAGATAGATTTTCTCATCAGGCTTGAGCTCCCACCTATATAAATACTCGCCGGAACCCTTTAACCCGCTTTGACGGATCGGTAATTTTGGGGGGCCTGAGCCTGCATCCAAGTCACTGTGCTTTAGGACGAACGATCTCGCCCCATGCTCCAAAGTGAGTACTTCACCTTCATCATCGGAGGAAAAGTGCGTATGAACAAACCGCTTGTCTTCGACCCTCTTTAAACCCTCTTTTGTTAGTAACTGGCCAAAAGTAAGGAAGAAAATAGCTAAAAGCATAGATTTCTCAGTAATTTATATCTATTTTTAGCAAAATCCCGATAGATAGAAAATAATAAAAAATTCTTTAAAAAGAAAGGGTCAGCTATCCAACTGACCCTCACCGGCTTAAAAAAATATTAAAATTTTGTAATTATTGGTTTTGATTCTTCTTAGAGGACTTCTTATCGGAATTTTTATCAGATTTCGACGATTTTTTTTGCTTGGATGAATCTGAGGAGTTTTTTGAACCAGAACTTGAATAGGCCAGGCCGTCCTTAGTTTTGTCATCCATTTTAGAGCTCATTGAGCCGCCGTTATTCTTACTGGACTTGCTTCCATTTGAGGGGCTAGTTGCCCCCTTTTGATTGGTACTTTGACCTGTACCTTGGGTCGAGGAGCCACTACTTTTAGGGGTAGATTGTGCAGAACTAGAGCTATTGGAATTTGTGGAATTGTCCATTGGGGGACAAGTGGATCTGGCGCTACTGGATTCTGGGGGAGTTGTCTTTGGTGCAGAGGGGCTGCATCCAATAACCAAGCCGGCGATGGCAAGTATTGCAAATATTTTTTTCATAAAAAATTTATCCTTTCTTATCTATTCCATACAACAGAACCGATATTTAAGAAATAAAATACTATTTTTTTTTACAATATATTGTGCTTGAAAGGTTTGCCGACGACCGGAGTCGAACCAGCACCTAGCAACCTAGGGTAGATTCTGAGTCTACTGTGTCTACCATTCCACCACGTCGGCAAAGATAACTTCGAAAGTTGTAGCGGCAGTCGGACTTGAACCAACGACCTGCGGATTATGATCCCGTTGCTCTACCTACTGAGCTATGCCGCCAGAAAGAAAAAAATGGCGGGGACAGGACTCGAACCTGTGACCTTCGGGTTATGAGCCCGACGAGCTTCCAACTGCTCCACCCCGCGTCATTGATGTGTATAACATACCTCTTACCTTGATTTTATCGCAAGGGATTATTTTCAATGCTCAATATCCCAAAAATAAAAAAGTGTTTATAGTCACAAAATCTTACAATATTGCGTGATCAAGACCCACGGCTAAGAAAGTATTTTGAAGAGGTTTTTGAAAATCTTGCCCAATATTCTCTATCTTCTTTACCTGCTCTTTTAAAACCTCCAAAGAGTCAATCAGACCTAAAACCACAGAGGCAATCGTAGCTTTTGTGCACTCAAAACCTATTCCCCTATCATCTAAGATGCGTTTGAGATGCCTCTGTTTTTCTATGAACGGTCCATAAATAGGGACACTGCCGTACAAAACCGGTTCGATCAAATTATGCCCGCCTATCCCCTCTACAAGAGTGCCCCCGACAACAGTGCACATTGCAGATCGGTAGTATTTTGGCATCAAGCCTATCTGATCGATAAGCAAAACGGGATAGATTTCCGATCCTTTATAACCTTTAAAGGCCTCTAGAGAGGAGGATCGGCAAAAAGGGGCGCCCATCGCATCCAGTAGATTCGCGACCTCGTCGAATCGTTCCGGGTGCCTTGGGGCAACCATCAAGAAAAGCCCTTTTTCCAAAAGTTGCTCAAGGAAAAATCTTTCCTCCCCTCTATGCGAGGAAACAAGTAAAACACCCTTTCTATGAAATGGCTCTACAGAAACCGGTTCGACTGCGGTTTTTATATCACCGGTGATGGATATCTTTTCTTTTTCAACCCCCAACCTAAGGAGGCGCTCTAAGAAAATTTCCGATTGGACACACCAGAAATCCACCGGTCTTAGAAGCAGATCTTTTACAAAAGGGAACATTTGGAGCCAACGTAAAGTCCGTTGAGAGATTTTTCCATTGATCACTACAACCTTTTTTGCAGCAGCGACCATATTGGGCCAGATATCCCCCTCGACAAGGAAAAGAATTTTCGGGTTTGAGCGCCTCACTAGGGTTGAGGTATACAAATCTGAAGGGAGGAGAACAGGGAAAACGTTTTCAAATTTTTTCAATTCCTCGAACCCGGTGTTAGTCAAAGTAGAGAAAATAATTTTTGTCTTAGGATGGGCCTTTTGTAATCTTGCGATAAATGCTTTCGATGCGCGGACCTCCCCCAATGAAACGGCGTGCACCCAGAAACAATCTTCCCCGCTTTTTGCTTGAACCTGGGGAACTGAAAGGCCAAGGCGCACAAGCAGCACGCCCCGGTATTTCTTTTGAAACAGGTATTTCCAAACAAGAATAGGGGCGGCCATCAGAGTCGCCATCCCTAAAAATAACGTATAAAGAGTTTTTAAAACAAAAATTCTACAATTAGACACTAGTCTTTAAGGCAAATATTCAAAATTTTATCAGGGACAAAAATAATCCTCTCGATCGTTTTATCCACGTATTTCTGCACCTGAGGCACCTCCATCGCTTTTAACAGCACCTCGTCTTTGATCATCCCCTTTTCGATAACAATCGAGGCGCGCACCTTTCCGTTGATTTGAACAGCGATCTCACAGGTAGCCTCCACAAGTAGCATCGGGTCATATGCAGGATACTTTTGGTACGCTATGCCATTTTGAAAACCAAGCCGCTCAAAAAGCTCTTCTGCAAGATGGGGCGCAAACGGGCTCAATATCTTCAAAAAGTCACTCATAGCCTCTTTAGGGAGCTGTTTGAACTTTTGCATCGCATTCACAAACTCCATCATTTTTGAAATCGCGGTGTTGAGAGCTAGCTCCTCGATATCTTTCTGAACACCATAGATAAGCTTATGCGTCAAACGGCGGATTTCAACCGGGTAATCAGTCACGATTTCGTTGCGTTCAAATAGATCGACTACCTTTAATAGAAATCTATGACATCCGACAATCGCCTCGTCGCTCCAAATTTTTTCTTTATCAAAAGGGCCCATGAATGTGACGTACAGGCGCAAAGTGTCAGCCCCATACTCCGCGACCACATCCAAAGGATTCACGCCGTTAAGTTTGGACTTTGACATTTTTTCCAGTTGCTTTTTGACCAACTGACCGTTTCTTTTATCGTAGAACTCCCCCTCTCGCTCCTCAACGTCGCTTGGCGCCACGAACCCACCGCCCGGAATTTTATATGCGTAGGCTGTGATCAACCCCTGGTTTTTTAATTTCTTGAAAGGCTCTTTTGTTGATACAAGACCTAAATCAAAAAGAACTTTGTGCCAGAATCGGGCGTACAAAAGATGTAAAACGGCATGTTCCACCCCCCCGACGTAAAGATCTACAGGCATCCAATTCTTTTCTATTTTAGGGTTCCAAGGGGCATTTTTGTTGTGGGGATCCAAAAAGCGCAAATAATACCAGCACGATCCGGCCCATTGAGGCATCGTATTTGTCTCTCTTACAGCGCGCTTCCCCGTTTTAGGATCGGTAATGTGCACCCAGGAATCGACCCTTGAAAGTGGGCTTTGACCGTCTTCAGAGGGTAAATAATTTTCAATATGCGGCGGCAATAAAGGGAGCTCATCGTCATCAAGAGAGCGTTTAGTCCCATCTTCAAAATTGAGCACCGGGATCGGTTCTCCCCAGTAACGTTGTCTGGAAAACAACCAGTCTCGCAACTTATATTGCGTTGTTAATTTACCTATTTTCTTTTCTGCCAGATAATCGCCAAGCCACTTTGTCGCCTCTTCGGGTGTTTTGCCATTTAAGTCGACGTCGTTAAACCGGCTATTGATCAAAATCTCTTTATCGCCCTGATTGGTGAGTACGTGCAGTATGGCCAGACCAAATTTTTCCTGAAACTCTCTGTCCCTCTCATCGTGTCCGGGGACGCCCATCACGATTCCGGTACCATAACCCATGATAATATAGTCTGCTACAAAGATCGGAACCAGCGCTTTTGTGATCGGATGAATAGCCATGCTTCCGGTAAAAACACCTGTTTTATCCTTGTTCAGGTTAGTCCGTTCCAAATCACTTTTACGGCTTACTTCTTCTTTATATTTATTGACGGCCTCGTGTTGCCCTTTGGAAATCAGGCGGTCCAATAGGGGATGCTCTGGTGATATGACCAGAAATGTAACGCCGAAAAGGGTATCTGCCCTTGTAGTAAAAACGGATAGGGGGAGTCTTTGTCCACTGCTTTCAAATAAAATCTCCAGACCGTGGCTTTTACCGATCCAATTTCTTTGAAGCGCTTTCAAGCCCTCGGGCCAATCAAGCTCATCGAGGTCTTCTAAAAGCCGGTCTGCATAAGCGGTGATCTTCAGAACCCACTGGCGAAGAGGTCTTCTCTCGACCGGGTACCCCCCCTCTTTAGAAAGGCCGTTTTCCACCTCTTCGTTTGCCAAGACCGTCCTGAGTGCCGGACAGTAGTTCACCAAAACGTTGGCCTCGTAAGCCAAACCCTTATCGTAGAGTCTTTTGAAAATCCATTGGGTCCAGCGGTAATAGTCGGGCTCGCTCGTTTTTACCTCGCGGTCCCAGTCGTAACTAAGCCCGAGAGCCTTGATTTGGGTTCTGTAGGTTTGGATGTTTTCCTCTGTCGTTTGAGCAGGATGGATCCCGGTCCGGATGGCGTACTGTTCAGCTGGCAGACCAAAGCTATCCCATCCCATGGGGTGCAGGACCTCGTACCCCAAAAGCCGCTTGAACCTCGAGACAATGTCCGTAGCGGTATACCCGCTGGCGTGGCCTACATGAAGCCCGGAACCGGATGGATAAGGGAACATGTCCAGGAGGTAATATTTTGGTTTAACAGAAGAGGTGTCTGTTTTGAACGTTTTGTTCTTCTCCCAGAAGGCCTGCCATTTTTTCTCTATTTTGTGGTGATCGTAAACCATATAACCCTTCAAGATTGCAGCAGATTTTTAGAAAAACTGAAGCAAATGATTTTTTCAATGTGTGCAAAAGGCATTTTTTAAGTTCTGGTTAATGCTCTAAAAAATGCACTTTTAAAGGTTCTCCTCAAGGGAAATGCCCCCTTTTTCGAAAAATACTATACACGCTTTGGACCCCTTATTGTCAACTGTTGACATGACACAAAAAACAAAGAAAAAAAGGATCAAGCCAAAACAAAGCCATCATCTTAAGATTGTTTTTTTTTCTTCAATGACCTAAACTCGATGCAGAATGCAATTTGAACTACAATTTCAAAAGAAACATAAAGTCGATTTGTCCGAGATCCCTGTTGAGCAGGACCTTTTTTATCGGGCGTGCCTGGTGGAGTTAGACTCTCAAACGAGCACGCATTTGCTCGAGCTATTCTACCTTTCCTCAAAAACTACCGTTCAAAAGCTCAAAAACGCTCTTGACTTGACAGATGACGAGCTGCAAAATTTCTTTGATAAGATCGCCCCTCTAGAGATCCTTTCATTCGACAAAGAGGCGGTTCTGATCGATAAAGACGTCAAAAAGAAAATAGAATGCCACCTTGAAAAGTTTTCTGAGGAATTCATCCCCGGAATCGAGTATTTCCAGACCTTGCTAAGGCAAGTACCCATCAGTATCCTTCCCACCTGGTACCCTTTGCCAAGAACTTGCGATTCCATTTTCTTAAGTCTTAAGGAGAGGATCTTTCAAACTCCTTCCCAATATCTAAGACATTTGCAGGAGGTTGAATCGGAAGAATACCCTGTACAAATACTAGTTCAAAGCCTTTTAGCATCCCCTCGTCATAGTCTGAGCCTTCAGGAAGTGGAGGAATTGAGCGGATTTAAAGGGGGAGAATTACAAAAATTTTGCCTGTTTCTGGAATTTAACTTCATTGCGATTCTTACCTACAAAAGCATGGGCGAGGGTTGGAGCTCCTATCTAGAGTTGCCTGCCGAGCTAAGTGCCTATCTTAAAAAACAATCTCATCCCCTCCCCTTTACACCTGTAATCCAAAACACAGTCATACCCGATCGGGGCATCCCCCTCGCATTCGCTTTTGATCTGAGCCAAGTTATCCGATTTGTCAAAATGCACCCCATGAGGGCAACTAGAGAGGGTATGGGGCATAACTTTTCCTCACCCGTATTCAGTAAGCTTGTTGAAACTTTATCGCTTTCGGTAGCCTACCTGGAAACTATCTTATCAAGAGGAATCGAACTCCAGTTGCTCGAAATTGATCAGGACTTCGTTACACTACACCACCAGGCAGAACCATGGTTACTTTACTCCATTGAAAAGCAGGCTCTCACGCTTTACAAAGCGCTTTGGATTCAAAAAAATCCCAACCTCAAGCAGGCAGAAAAAGGGCTTGCGTCGATCATTGCAAATGGATGGGTTTTAGCAGACGAAGTTTTAAAGAATATTTCCTATGGAAAACCCCAACTTGTCCGGGGTAGGGATGGTTTTGACTACGAAATTCAAGATGAGGTGAGACTCAATCATGAGAATCTCGATACACTTTTTGAGTCGGGGCTGATCGAATGGGGAATTTATGAGAGTAAACGGTGTTTACGGCTTACCGATTTAGGAAAACAGATCGCTCGCTAAATTATTTTTTGATTATCGCTTCTGCTCTTTCCAATTCTCCCAATACTCCTCGCCATAGTTCACGCAAAGCTCGTCCCCATTTTTTATATTTTTTCTAGCGATGTAAATGACTCTTGGTAGCCCCTCGACAAATATTGTGACTGCTTCGACATTAGGATCGTCTGCATGATTGATCGTACGGGCAACATTCCCACTGTAACGAGCATCAAGGACATAACCGGTCTCATCGTCCCCAACGGTAAGGTTGAAAATGTAGCGGTTATCGGGGTGGATCTCTTTTTCATGTGTGATCAAGCCGATATATTCGCAAACGAAGGCCCCTTTTTTGATCGGCTCTTTTGCAAAAACACCATTTCCGATAGTAGAATTCACCCAACGAATTTCTAAAGAATGTGGGGGAATTTTTCCGAGAAACTTTTCATATTTGGTAGCAAGATGGTCTTCAAGATCCCATTTCCCGCTAAATTTTCTCACCTGTTTTTTTAGGTTGAGAATAACCTTCAAACTGCGCGGATACGGGCGATCCAATGGGAGAAAGGGTTCTTTTTTTAGGGCCTCTTTTGAATAGACATGTAAACTCTTTCCCATTTCCTTACCTTTGAATGCTTCTAAAAACAATCAGTAACAGATCTTTCCAACCTTTGCAAGAAAGATTTTACTCCCAGTAGTAAGGGCCATAATCGACGGTAAGTTCCTCATCTTTTTCGATCCTACGGTTTGTAAAAAAAATGATCCTAGGAAGGTTTTCGATCAAAAGCCATCTGGAAATCAAATTTGGTTGATCGCTATGATTTATAAACCTTGTGTGGTTCCCCTGTTTTTCTGCATCAATCACATAGCCAGTATCAAAAGTATCAATCGCATATTCAAAAATGTAACTGTTGTCTCGATCTTTTTTGCGGTCCCTTTTTTTTACAATTCCAGTATATTCCCCTACACATGTCATCTCGGCTAACACCTGGTTGGCAAAAAGACCTGCACCTTTTAGCTCATCGATTTCACGCACACTCATTTTTTGTCGAATTCCCGACAGTTCCCTTTTAAATAGCGCTAAGTTCCAGCGATTAAACTGCCTGAATTTTGGATCTGACAATCGCTTCTCCCCCTTTTTTTGGATCCAAATCTGATCTACATTCTCGTCATATACCAGTTGATCCAGATAGTTGAATTTGTAAAAATTGCTTAAAGAGGCACTCTCATCGGGGATTAAAAAATCCCGAGCAGTTTCCACCATATCCCCCCCACTAATCCCCAAATCAAAATATTGAGTACACTCATCGCAAATCCAATTTTCCACCAATCGGCGATTTTTACAAAATTAGCTCCATAAAGGATAGGCGCGGGCCCCGACCCGAAGTGGGTAAGAGAACCGAAAAGAGAGCTTGTAAAACCAAACACCAATGCGGTCAGCTTTGCAGGGGCCCCCAAGTTTACCGCCACAACGAAGAACGGGAGTAAAAGCGCTCCTATGTGGGCCAGGTTGCTTGCAAAAAAATAGTGGGCGTAAAAATAAATGAGCGCTAGGGTCACAAGTCCCCAACCCCATGAAACGCCTATAAAATGCCCCTTAACTACCAGCCCAAACCAATCGGCAATACCAAATTTCGTGATGTAGCCGGCCAACATTAAAAGGGTCGCAAACCAGATCAGCGTGTCCCAAGCCCCTTTCTCTTTAAGGACGTCCTCCCATGTGAGGACCTGCAAGACTAAAAGAAGAGCTAAACCAATAAATGCTGTGAGCGTTGCCGAGAGCCAGGCGCTTCCAATTGACCAAAGAAAAACTAAAATAAAAAAAACACCCAGCATAGCAAGTTCGTCCCCCTTAATTCCTCCCATAGCAATCAATTCCTCCCTTGACTTTTGGGGAGCTTGGGGTGTCTCTTTAAATTCGGGGGGATAAATCTTGTGTAAAAGGTAAGGGATAGCCAAAAGACTTAAAAGACCGGGGGCTATGGCAGCTATCGCCCACTCGGTCCAGGAGATTTGAACCCCATAAGGTTTTACAAAATTCAGCACCATTGGGTTTCCAGCCATCGCAGTTAAAAACATCGCACTTGTGACGGTGCCCGACTGAAAAATTGTCTGAATCAAGAAAGCTCCGATGCGCCTCGGGCTATGGTCGGGATCGCTCCCAAAAGCTTTAGCGATCGATAAGACAACCGGATAGACTATCCCCCCAATTCTTGCTGTCACGCTTGGTATAGCGGGGGCCAGTAACAAATCTGTCAAGGCCATCCCATAGGCGATACCAAGACTGTTTTTTCCCATCACTTTTAACAAAATATGCGCGAGCCTTAATCCAAGCCCAGTTTTTATAAAACCTCTGGCTATAAAAAAAGCCGAGGCAATCAACCAAACCACGGGATTCGAAAAACCTATAAACGTCTCCTCAAAAGTAAGGACACTTGTAAGGGGAAGAACCAAAAGGGAAAAGATACAAATGGCACCTGATGGGAGGGGTTTGAGGATCACTCCTAAAACTGTGAATAAAAATACACCAAACACTTTCATCCCCCTCGGATCTGTACCTAAAGGTTCGGGCAAATGCCAGAATATCCCCCCAATTATTATACAGAAAATAAGTTTCAAAAGATCTGTGGTATGTTGTAGCCGTAAAAAAAGGGGCTTTGTAAGCGAGGACATGCGTATCTATTTGTTGTTCTTAAATTAGTTTAACAAAATTGTGGGAAAATGGAAATAAATTAGACCTCCATCCCTCTAAAGGGAGTTTCATGATCATGGCTTGGCATTTGCAAAACAACATATCCGCTATTTTCAGCAGATATAGAATTAAAAGTTTGAAAAACCGGAGGCAGGTTCAGACGCACCGGATCAGACGTACTTTGCAAACCGGTTTGGGAGGTTTCACTGCGGCCAGGAGCAAATACTAGATTGCTCTCAAGTCTAAAATTTCCGGCCTCTAAAACCTGCGATGATTCCCCTCCATGTTGAACGAGTTGCAAAATTGTGTCAGAGGAGTTGCTTGGACGGCGCGAACTCGATTGACTTAAAGAACGTATTGTTTCGCTACGCACATGCCTGACGGCCCCTTGTCGTGAAGTATTAGGAGGCTGTATTTCTTGCCCCAAATCTCGGCTTGCAGAATCTATTGTCCTCGGCGTATCCCTATTTTGGGGGTACTGTTGGATTCCAGGATCCAATTCCCCTCCTCCAAAAACGGTAAATGTCTGTGAAGAGATTAGGGGCCCTGCACTTCGGACCTCATCCGATGAAAAGAACCCGCGCCCGGACCCGTAGGGCTGTAAGGTTATTTGTGAGCGGTATTCCTCGATTGACTGATCACGACCTTTAGAGGACTGGGTACTTTGAATAGATACGTTCGATCCCGATCGGTATCCTCCTTGCAACCGATGCATTGTGCGTCGAGATATTGAGCCGGCTAAAGATACCGATTCGAGCCCATCTTCATCGGATGTAAAACTTTCTGAAAGGGCCTCCCCTGAGAGGTTTTGCGAGTTGATAGAGCGCGCATCCTCGTTCTGAAAAGATCGGTCAGAAACCCCTGCACCCTGGATAGACCTTCCGTTCCGGGGAACTTCTGGGTTTACCACCAAAAAACGCGGTTGGGAGGTTTCAGCTTTAAGGCCCTGCACTGATTGTCTTTTTCCCAGCAACTCTTGCGATCTATCCATAATTTTTTTGCGGATCAAAATAATATTTGCCCACTGTTTGTAGGCAAATTTTAATTTTTCTTGGTCTTGTAAAAGTAGGAAACGATTATGCCTGAAAATTTTAGACATTCTGTTGGAAAGGACAACCGCATGGTACCATCTATTGAAAAGTCTTCTCTTTATATTTATCGGATTCTTACGGTCAAAAACAACCCTAAATCTCTCCTGAATAAGATCCTTTGCTCCATCCTCAATAGCAGAGGCTAATTGTTTTTTTAAGTTTTTAGCAAGATCGCCTTGAATTTTAACTTCTGGCATCCCTTTGAGGAGTTTTACCGCATCTTTACAATTAGATCTTGGATCTATTGCGGTAGGGACCTGATTTTTTAGGGCGCTGATGGATCGGAAAACATTGTAAATTGCGGCAGCTTCCTCAATCTTTTGACATTTTATCTCAACATCTTTGAGCATCCCCAAAAATTTTTCTTTTTCCAGCTTCTGCTTGTTTCTATAATCGGTAGCCGCCGATAGAACCTTAGATACCATCACAAGAGCCGCCGTAAACCCTTTCGGCACGTCCGTCTCTCCAAAAAATTTAGTTGCCGTATCGGAAGTCTCCATAATAATCAGGGCAACTGCAACGAAAGCTGCCATATAATCGACCCCCCTAAACGTCCAATCCGCAACCTGCTGCTTTGTAAATCTTGTTCCACAAAAAAAGGGGTCTTTTTTGTTTAGAAATTGCTCAACTGTCGTCTGCACCTCCCTTAGCTTTTGGATGTTCCTCTCCAAAATAGCTAAAGGAGACTGGATCACCGCAACCATTTCTGTAGTTTCTTTTGACTCAAAGTTTTGTCCAACACTGATCACCGTTTCATCGATCGCTTTTACAGCAAAATCGCATTGGTTGATCAGTTCTTCCAGAGGAAAACAGCCTGCTGAGCTTCTAACCTTGAATGGCATCGAAAGATCCTTCTGTTAATCTTAAATAAAAATTTAACAGAGTATAAATTTTTTTTAAAGAGAAAATTCTGTTTCGAAAAAAATCCCGAGCTGCCTCTCCCCCTGCCTTAAAAAAGCCTCTTTTCCACTTATGAAATAAGACGATTGCTCATAGTAGGGGTCATGAAAAATTTTCATATCCAAAACAGCTGCCTCCTTTTTAAAAGGGAGCCTTAGCCCTTTTACAGGCAAAGTGTCTATAACAAGATCAAATTCGGGTAGTAGCTCCTCAAGAAGAAAAACCGGGACACCACAACTCTCTTCAAAAGCCTTTTTTTTACGAGGGTCACGTAAAAAAACGTGCACCAACGACTCTTTTTTTAAAAAATTGGCAAACGCTTTAGCAACCCCCCCTCCCCCTAGAATGGCGACTCTCTTCCCCTTGAAATCACAATCGTTGAGAATCTCTGTGTCCGTATTGTAACCCTTTCCTTTATAATACGTATTCACCGTTTGGCAGAGCTTAGCGCTTGCATCTAATTTTTTACAAAATTCTACACTCGCCTCTTTAAATGGCATCGTAATGGAAAACCCCTGAAAATAAGGGGAGTCCAATAGTTTCTTAATCTCAGAGGTCTCAATCACTAGATTCATGTACAAGGCGTTGATCCCTTCTCTGGCAAAAAGGGGATTGTAAACTTTATAGCCAATTGATTTAGGACTCCCCTCCCCTTTAAGCAATCCAAAAAGGGCTGTGTCTCTACGCAGCCTTGAAATTTGGTATATATCCTTCAACTCATTAAAAGGTATTTGACCATGGAACCCTTCTTTTGAAGTGTAAATCCAGCGCGCACCGAAAATATAACTCAAGAGCCTCGTAGCCTGGCACCTTTCCCCTTTTGCAAAAAGGATCAGCTTTTGGGAATAGATGGAAAATAGGGGGATCAAATCGAGATAATCTCCCATACGAATGGAATCGAAGCAGCACTTAATGAGATAGGGGCGCTCTTTTGACATTATCTCTAAAAGCTCTGTCACATGCTCTTTAGAAACAAAAGGGCCATGATACGAATAAATCCATTTTGTGTTTGGAAAATTCTCATGATAGGGCCCTAACTCGTTTGGATAGGCAACATCGACATACGGGGCATTTTGGTGAGGTGGCTGATTTGTTAAAAGGTAAGGGTTTTTATGCTCGGTTCGTGTCGTTCGATCCGGTCTGAGTTCGATAATATCGGCCCCCTCCACCTCCTCCTCATCCGTTTGAAGAGTATAGACAATCATCCAGCATCACCTCCTCGACAATCTTGATCACATGCTCATAGGGAAAAAAAACCAGAAAATCCCTCATTTTATGATGCACCACATTCGAAAATGCAATGTCACAGGAACGATTTTTTTTGTCTCTTTGTAGAATTTTCCCAAATTTAGCACTATCGATTCGGGGAAAGGGTGTTTTAAATGGCAAAAAAGAGGCAATTTTTTCCTGAAGCCAAGTCGGAAACCCCAAAATAGCCATCTCCAATCTTATACCGTGCTGGACCGCTTCCCCGTGCGTTATGGAAAAATCCATGGATGCCTCAAGGGCGTGTCCGATCGTATGTCCAAAATTCAAAAGATATCGGATCCCTTTTTCATCAGGGTCCTCATCAACAATTTGCCGCTTCAAATCTCTGGCCTTTTCGATACTTTTTTCTGAAAGGGGATATTCTAAACCTCGTAAAAAGTCCTCGTGGGTTTTTGGATCGATAAAATCCCCTTTATTTAGATGGCAATTCTTAAAGCTGTGAACCACGGCTATTTTTATCACCTCTACATACCCAGACAATAGCTGCTCCTCAGGCAAAGTTGCTAGAAAAGCGGTATCAATAATCGTTTTTTTGGGAAAGTAGGTGGTCCCGATGCTATTTTTTAAAAAAGGGCGGTTGATCCCGTTTTTACCCCCGACAGAGGCGTCAACCATCCCAAGTAGAGTCGTTGGAACGAACACAACGTCAACCCCTCTCATGTAGGTGGAAGCGACAAATCCTACCAGATCTAAGAGCGCACCGCCCCCCACACCCACAAGGAGGTCCGATTTTTTGAAATCGTTGCCGATCAAAAAATCGACGATTTTGAGATACATTTCCCAGGACTTGTCTTTTTCTTCGCCGTCGATTTCATACAGCACCCCTTCTATACCATAAAAGTGGAGCCTTGGAAGATGGGATAGAACAGATTTGGCATAAATAATTATTTGGCGTGGCATGCAACATCTCTTTTCAAATGCAGTTGCGTTTGGAACAACAAAAAAAAGTCCATCAAAGTGATCCATAACATGGATTCGACTACTATGCGCGCCCTTGGGGCTAGCAACGGATCATGCCGACCGTTTATTGTCAGAGTTTTTCCTTGTGAAATTTGTTGCTTTCCAACAGACGAAGGAGGTTTAAAAAAGAGCTCCCCAAATATCGGCTCTCCGGTGGAGATACCTCCCAAAATACCTGCCATATCATTTTTTATCGGACGTATAGATCCGTTTTTTTCAACGTAGGGATCATTGAATTCGGAGCCCGTTTTCGTTTGAAGGGTATTGATGTCCCCCAAAATAAATCCTTTTGCAGCGGGGATGCTCATCAGCGCATCGGCCAACTTATTTGTAAGTTTATTGTACACAGGCTCGCCCAGCGATTGGAGCATCGGGTCGATTCTAAAACAGACGGAACTAGAAAGGGAATCTTTTTCCTCCATCGCCTTCTCCAATAAAATACGCCAGTCGGCACTTGCAGAGGGGTCGTGACAACCGAAAGGATCGTTAAGGACCCGCTCTCTAGCAGTAGGGAGCGGATCAAAATACTCTGGGGCACGCACATTTTGGATTTGCCGCACATCTGCTAAAAGATCGATATCATAATTACGCAAAATCTGTTTGGCAATCGATCCTGCAACTACCCTGCAGAGTGTTTCTCGAGCTGAAGCTCTGCCCCCTCCCCTTAAATCGGGATGCCCATATTTTTCCAAATAGGTAAAATCGGCATGACCCGGTCTGAGCTGATCTTTTAAAAAATCGTAGTCTTTTGATCTTTGATCCCGATTCGGTACAAAAAAAGCAATCGGAGCTCCCGTTGTAAAACCTTCGTAAATTCCGGCAAGGATTTCCACTTGGTCTGGTTCCTTTCTTTGAGAAGAAAAATGGGAGCGTCCAGGCGCCCTTAGGTCCAAATCCCTTTGAATCTCCTCATGAACAATTTTGAACCCACTCGGCACCCCGTCGATGATCCCGACATATCCAGGCCCATGAGATTCCCCCGCCGTCGTTAAAGTGTAGTGCCGGCCGATTGCATTGCTTCCCATAGTCTATCAGTATCCATTTTCGTATCTATACCTGTCAATTCTACAGTGATCTGGGCATTAGAGGCATACCCTTTTTCTCTTTCGGTCATCCAGGTTTCAAAATCTACCCCTCTAAGGTAGGGTGCAGTAAAATCGATCCGCGCTTTTAAAACCTCTTTAGGAATGCGTATCCAAATTGTAGTGTAACGGAAGGGATTTTTTTTTATAGGGGTTCCCCCACCCAATGAAATCAGGTGTGAATTGTGTGAGAGAAGCTCCTGAAAGGCCTCGAGTTCTTTTTTACGAAAAACACTCTCCCCAAATTCGTTAAAAAGAGAGCGGACTTTTGTTTGATATTTAGTTTCGAGATAGAGGTCAAGATCTGCAAAATTCAGGTTTTTTTGGTCTGATAACAATTTTACCAAAGTCGTCTTTCCCGATTTCGGCAGCCCAATCAGGACAAAAGGTTTCAAAAAAGGAAGGGAAAGATTTAGAGACACAATCTACACTCTCTATTGTTGTTGGTCCTGTGGCGCCGATTGCCGCAACCGCTAAACTCATGGCGACCCTGTGGTCGTTATGGGAAAAAAGGGACGCACCTTTCAGGGGTCCCGGGGTGATTTCGATCCAATCTGCTGCTTCATCTACATGAATACAAGCCCCCATCTTGACCAATTCAGTACGCATCGAAAATGGTCGGTCGGACTCTTTTTGTCGTGCCACGTGGATCTTGTGCAGTTTTGTGGGCCCCTTTCCATAAACGGCAAGAACCATGAGTACGGGAAGTAAATCAGGGGTGTCCTCAATCGAACACTCTGACTGTTCCAATAGCGAAAAAAGGGCTTTATCACCTTGCGCGTCAGAAAAATCACATTTTTCAAGATCCAATTCGGTATTTAAAATTTTCGATACGGCTACTAGAAATGCAAGAGAGCTAAAGTCCATAGGGATTGTTGTTTCAAAAGGGTCTATGGTGACCTTTTTGGGTATATGGAACGTTTCATAATTGCAATTTTTGATATTGGCTTGAAAACGGTTCAGCCATCCCAGGGTGATTTCCACGTAAGGTTTCTCACACGGGTTTTTTACATGAATCGTACTCTTTCCCTCACATTGGGATAACGCAATCAAAAGCGCAGAAACATGTTGGGAATTCGTCCCATCCAATTCGACCGAACCGGAGTGCAATGGGCCCTCTATCTCAAGCGGGGCGAATCCCTCGCTTTCCAAATACGTTATTTTAACTCCCAGAGAGCGCAAAGCCTCTACGAGAGGGGCTACCGGTCTAAGGGTTCTGATCGAAGCGTCGCCCGTAACGACCGTTTTTTTTCCCCTTAGAGAGGCAAGTGCCATATAAAAATGGAGTGCAAGTCCCGAATTTCGGACATCAACCGTATCGATATCCCACCAGATGCGTAAATTTTTTTTGAACTCCTCAACCTCCGGGGCTTGTAAAATATTTTCTACAATGCACTCTTTTTTCGAGAGGTGTTCAAAGACTAGGGCTCTCATTGTGTGTGACTTGGAGGGGGGAATCTTCATCAAATAAACATGCCACATCCCGCATTTTCTTTCAAAAAATAGAGTGGTCCTGTAAAATGCTTTACTATGAAACGGTTCTTTAAGTCATTCCTGATCGGGTTAACCCTCCTTTTTGCGGGCAATTATGTCTATCTCTACAACGCGCAGGATTCCCTTATCTTCCACTACAAGACCCTCCCCCGCAGCTACAACTTCCAAATGTCTCAAAAGTTTGAAGAGAGGACCTATTCTGTAGACCGCGGGATTCAACTCAACGCCCTCTATTTTCCCCAAATAACGGAGGAGGAATCAAAAGGGGTGGTGATTTGCTTTCACGGCAGGGGGACAAACCTTTCAAGAGATTGGGGCAAGCTTGCGGCACTGTATATCCATCGTGGCTACGACTTCATAATTTATGATTACAGAGGATTTGGAAAAAGCGACGGTCATATAGATCCACAGAACATCTACAATGATCCGATTAAAATGTATGAAATTGTCACATCGGAATACAAAGGGAAGAAGACAATTGTTATGGGAAGATCCATGGGGACGAATTTTGCAACCTTTGTAGCTTCGATAAAAAAACCGGATGCGCTGATCCTGGATGCCCCTTTTTATAGTATGCTGGATATGGCTTGCCTTACCAAGCCCTATATCCCACGCATCTTGCTTGAGAAAATTCTGAAGTACCCTATGTACACTAACCAGCACATAAAAAAGGTCGATTGCCCTATTCTTATCTTTCACGGTACCGAAGATAATACAGTTCCCTATTGCGAATCGGTTCGTCTTTTCGATATTATCAAGCACAAACAAAAAAACCATTTTGTAAAACTTGAGGGAGCAGACCACTTTAGTTTGGCTCAGCACCCTGAATACGAACCCTCTATAGACGCATTCTTAAAAGAACTATGAAAAAAATTTTTCTTGCCCTGACCCTCTTTTCAGCACCGATGTGCTACCTTGGTTACCTACACCAAAATCAGGAGAAGTTTATCTTCGAAATTCGGAAGTTAGAAAAAAATCACCGTTTTGATTTTACCATACCATTCGAAGAATTGACCATCAGAGCCTCGGATGCTCAAACTTTACTATCGGCCGTTCACTTTAAACCGGCAGAAAAAAGCAAAGGGATCGTCCTTTTTTTGCATGGAAGCGGTACGAACATAAGTGAAATCCCCCAGTCACTACCTGAAAAGATTCTTAGCAAGGGATATGAATTTTACACCTTTGATTATCGAGGTTTCGGTAAAAGCGGGGGGAAAATCACAGAAAAAGACCTTCTTGAGGACGCCCTGTTTGTCTACGACGGACTCGTGAATCGGTATGGGGAAAAAAATGTGATCCTTTACGGTAGATCGCTTGGGACCTCTTTGGCAACATTTATCGCCTCGCAACACCAGCCCAAACACCTCCTGCTCGAGGCTCCCTTCCACAGCATGCTAGACATGGCGTTGATTGATCAACCCTATATTCCAAAAACGGCTATCGAATCGATCCTCTCCTTCCATCTAAGAAGCGATTTGTGGATGCCAAACGTAAAAACTGCCGTCACCTTTGCACATGGTGACAAAGACGAATGGGTTCCGCTCGTTGAAGCTAACCGCCTCTATGAAAAAGTGCAATCCAGCCACAAAAATTTTGCGGTTTTCAAAGATTGGGGCCACGACAATTTTTGCGACCATCCCGACTACGATCTTTTGCTTGATCAAGTGCTCACTTGAACTATTCGAAACGCATCGTCTTAGGAACAATCGCTAGAAAAAGGGTTTTTTGATAAAAACCCTTTTTTCTTGACCACATTTTGAAGCTTGAGGATGTTTTCCCTAGGTAAGCTGCATCTCTTTAGAAGAGACCTGCTCCCATGAAAGGAGCCCTTTATTTGGTACAACAAGGAGATCCATGAGAGTGTCCCCTTTCGGTTTATAATGAGCCGTGACCTCTTTAAAACTGCAGTTCCCGAGATAAGGGGCTGACAGCTTGAAGGCAAAATGGGGATCTATTTCCTCAGGGGAAATCACACCCATTTGGGGATTTTCAACCAGATAGTTTATCGCCGCGTACACTCCTGAACCAACCTGAGTTAGCGTAGCATTCAGGTCTTGAGAGATCGAGTCCCCATTTTCTACAATCGAACCTATCCAAAATGTTCTTAAACCCTGCTTGGTTCTGAAATACAGTAAGCAACCTACGCTATCATACCCCCCTGCAATCTCGGAGGCAGATAAAAATCTGGTAGGGATCTCCCTGTCCTTTCGAGCCGCTTCCAGAAGCCCTTTTCCCAAATCGCTTGGCTCATAACAGTAGTATACCGAGGGCCAATAGTCCCCATTTTTTAAAAAACGGGCCAGTGTGTGCGCCTCTTGGTGAGGAATAATTCTGCCATGCACCGCCCCTCCTTTCGGCTCATAGGATTCGGCGATTATGTCTATGCTAGGGCATGAAAAGAAAACCTGCAAAGACTCTGTTCGATGCTCGCAGTCGACAGAAGAAGGGATATGTGTCTCATGCGAACCCATGGTATAGGCACAGGAGTCGAGTGCCTCATCAATAAAACCTGTCCCGGACCAGGTGTTATAGTAGACATTCCGATCTAGTGTTTTTTCTGGATATTGGGTGTCTCTTTCTACAATTTGTATTGTTGTTAGACCTAGCTTTTCAGCTATTTGATGGTACTGCTTTAAAGGGATCAAGTACTCCAACGAAGGGTCGAGTGTCTGTACCGCCTTCTCCAACCCAATAAGCGCCATGCTGCTTACAATACCCGGGTTCATTCCGTAAGTGTACACCATGCTTGTAGAGACAGTTTTGGTAGCTTCCAGAAGGGATAGCTCAAGACGGGTTAAACTATCGTTATAGCCTCGCGTGATATCGGTGATCGGATCGTCCCACCAATCAAGCGCCGTGTCTAGATAAAGGGATTTCTTATTTTCTGCAAGCAGCATGATATCTATTGTACCGACCCTTGTGCTCAAGTTTACAATAAATGCATCTAACCCAATTTCCTTACCGAGAATTTCCTGGTAATTAGACTCCGTAACCTTTGTCTTTAACCAAACACATTTTTCGTCTTCGGAAACAAATCGATTCTCTTCTTGCAGTTTTAAAGGGTTAAAAAAACGCATCTGGGGTATTTGGGAGATATCCAAAGGCTCCACCAACAGGATTTTTTTTTCCTGTATCCAATCGGGTTTTTCTTTAAAAAGAATCTCGATAACGGCCCTAGCAACCCCCCCAACCCCTATAAAAACCCACTGCTCTATAGTCTTTTTCAAATTTCAGTCCTACTTATAAAAATCTGCCGCACTCATCTTAAACTTCCCGTCCATCCTCAAAAAATGAATGAGTTATAGAGCCGACCTGGTTTTTTTATTTTCTTACGGGCGCGCTCTTGAAATTCTAATGATTATATTTGCAATCAAGGCGGTCCATCCTGTCTGATGACTAGCTCCAAGACCTTGCCCGGTGTCCGGATTGAAATACTCAAAAAACTGCAAGTAACGGCACATATCGGGCTCAATAAAGAGCGGATGCCCTCCGTAAATTGGCCTCCCCTTTTCAGTTTCAGCGAACATCGATGTTAGGCGATTTTTTAAATCGATTGCAAGTTCAAATGCACTCCGTTTGCTGCCATCATAAAGTTCCAATTTCCAGCTATCTTGAAAAACCTCATCGATCCGGAGTAATAAATCAAAAATCATATAATTTATCGGCATCCATACCGGACCCCTCCAATTCGAATTACCCCCCATAATTTTTTCTTGCGATTCGTTTGGCTCATACCTTAAAACGGTTCCATTAAAATCGACAGGATGGTCTTTGTGATAATACGATAAACTCCTGACTCCAAAAGTTCCTAAAAATTCATTAGGATCAAACACTTTACTGAGAACTTTTTTTAATTTTGGCATCGGAGCGAGGACGAGCAGGTAACCCGATTTTTTTTCGTTTTCGATACGCACAACAAAGTCTGCCGTGAGTGTTTCCAGGCGGTGCATCAACCGTTTGAACAAATAGGAAAACTCTTTGAATTTTTCCAATTCCTCATCTTCAATCCATTCAAAAGCGAAAAGGGGAACGATACCGACAAGACTTTTGATTTTCATTTGCTCTTGCCTGCCGTCAGGAAACCGCAATACGTCGTAAAAAAACCCATCCTCTTCGGACCAATTGTTTATCTGCCGCTCGAAACCTTTACTGAAACCGTGAGCAATTAAAGTAAAATGGCGAAAATACTTAGAGGCCATCACCTCGTATACAGGATCTACTTTTGCGATCTCCAAGGCCATACGCATCATAACCAGAGCAAAAAGGGCCATCCACGAGGTGGAATCCGACTGCTCAATTCTCTGTGAACTTTGCTGTAAGCTTTCCCTATCGACGACACTGATGTTGTCAAAACCGCAAAAGCCCCCCTCAAAAACATTTAAGCCACTCCGATCTTTTCGGTTCACCCACCAGGTGAAATGGATCGTCAAACGCTCAAAACACTTTTTAAGAAAATCGATATCTTGAATCTGATTAAAATCTTTTTCGTACCGAAAGAGCCTTAGGACGCTAAAAGCATGAACGGGGGGATTGATGCTGGAAAAGTCCCATTCAAAACCGGGGAGCATCCCGTTAGGGTGCATAATACGGTCCGAAAGAAGATACCAGGCGATCTTTTTACCATAATCAATATCAAGGTACCCGAAAGACATCGCCTGGAAACCCATATCCCATGCAGCAAACCAGGGGTATTCCCACTTGTCGGGGATAGAAAGGACATCATAGCTGTTAAAATGGGAAAATTCCTGGTTCCTACCTTTCCCCTGCGTATCCTCCAACCACTTGCGAACATTGTATTCGTAATAGGTTTTTGAGTATAAAAGGGCTGATGCAGCCCTTTTTATAATCTCTTTATCCAGGTCTGTTTTTGCGGGAAGCGCCACCATATCGAAAAAATCGAAAGACTTTTTTTTCACCAACTCCATTTTTTCATATGCTCCCTCAAACGGCAGCTCCGTATAGCTGTCAGATAAACGGAAAACAAACTCTTTTGTCATAAATGGAGCCAGCTCGACAACCTCATGAAATGCCGCTTTTGTACCCATGGAAAGATCTGACTTTGAATTACGGATCACAATATCGTGAAAAGCCCCCCTTGCCCCCTCCTCATTGTCGGTAAAAATAGCTTTCGAAAAAGGGGAGAAAAAAAACATCTCGGGAAGCTTCCACCCCCCTTGCCTTGTCTCCTCCTCCTCAACATTTTTTGTGTCCAAACATAGACAGTTTGGGGAGTAGAGCTCTATCGACGGGGGTCTGCCTCCGGTTTTTTTCCACCGATTTCTAAATTGCAATTGGGGCAAAATATGCAATTGACGGGTAAGCTTAGAGCGATTCGTTACCTCAAGGCGGATAAAAACATCGTAGCAGTCCACTTTGAAATATTCGATTTTCAAATCAAAATAACCCTCGTCAAAAGCGTGCGTATCGTAAATTTCATACTCGCGCTCGAGTGAGGTTCTTTTTTGAGATACGTCAATAAGCTCTTGGTAAGGATAACTCTTAACCGGATATTTGTAGAGGTACTCTACGTAGGAGTGGTCCTTGGTACAGGTCAAATGGTAATAAAGCTCCTTCACATCTTCTCCATGATTTCCCTCATGGTTCGACAATCCGAAAAGGCGCTCTTTTAGAATGGAATCTTTTGAGTTCCAGAAAACAAAAGAGAAAATAAATGTTTGTCTAAAATCTGAAAAACCCGCAATCGCATCTTCCCCGTAGCGAAACGGGGATACCCTTGCTTTATTAAAATCAAATCCGGTCCAGGGGTCTTGTGCAGGGCTTTTATCTTCCCTGACAGTGCCCCAGGAGCGTTCGCTTACGTAGCAACCAAAATCATAATTGCGGATCGGGTCAGCGCGATTAAAGCCTTTGTTGAAAGTTTTTTTTGGCTCTTTCATACCAGGCACTCAGATTTACAATAGCATGATCGGGTGAAATCATCATCATGCCAAAATGGCCCAAAAGGGAATAAGCATCCTCTATGTTGTTTCTTTCCTCTTGATGCCATTGTCTATACTCATCATTCTTTCTATTTGCCAATTTTGCGATAAAAGAAAAGATTGTCAAGGCAATTGAAGCGGTCAAACTCATCGTACCGTGAACTAAAAGCTGGATTCGTGGAACCATAGAGTTTTGCACAGGTCCTAAAGCGTCCTCCCCTGGATTCGCATAGTCTGATTTACGATTAACAGCACGCCCGTAATCATTAATTAAATTTTTTACATCATCCAGACAAGCGCCTTGTACAAACATAGTATTCCTATTTTTAGTAGTTCTTTGTAAATTCTTTACGACAAAATAGTATGGAATCCCCCTTTAAGTACCAATCAAAATTTGCAAAACAAGGTTCTAACAGGTAAAATATTGAGGTTATGCCCCAAAAACGTATAGTAGTAGGCCTTTCGGGCGGAGTTGATTCCTCCGTATCTGCAAAAATTCTCAAGGAAGAGGGGCATGAAGTTATCGGCCTTTTCATGAAAAACTGGGAGGAGGATAACGACCTTGGGATTTGCCCTGCCAAGGAGGATTTTGACGATGTGATGCGTGTCGCTTTGGCATTAGATATCCCCTACTACACGGTAAATTACTCAAAAGCCTACAGAGAAAAAGTCTTTGATGAATTCATCGAAGGGTTGAAGAAGGGCTTAACCCCTAACCCCGACCTACTTTGCAACCGCGAAATCAAATTCAAGGTTCTTCTAGAAGCGGCTGAGAATTTAGGTGCCGATTTTTTGGCTACCGGACACTACTGCAGAAGGGATGAGAACGGCAGACTTCTGAAAGGGATCGATCCCCTCAAAGATCAGAGCTATTTTTTAGCCCAGGTCCCCTCCACAGCGATTCGAAAATCGCTGTTCCCGATAGGAGATCTGGAAAAACCCCGGGTGCGAGAGATTGCAAAAAGTGCATCCCTCGCCACACATGCGAAAAAGGAGAGCATGGGCATCTGTTTTATTGGAAACAAAAATTTTAAGAAATTTATTGAATCTTATATCCCGGCAACAACGGGCTCTTTTTACGATATGAAGACAAAAAAAAGGATCTCTTCGCATGACGGCGCCTGTTTTTACACCATAGGGGAAAGGGCAAGGATCTCAGGAAGCGATGCCCCCTATTTCGTGGCAAAAAAAGAGGGTAATGACGTTTTTGTAGTCAAAGGCAAAGACCACCCGCTTCTTTACACCTCCTCTTTAAGCGCCTCCTCCCCGTTTTGGATTCACGACACCCCCGATATCTTAAAATCCTACACGGCGAAAATCCGCTATAGGCAAAACGACCAAAAATGCTCAATTAGGTTAACGGACAGGGGCTTAAAGGTTGATTTTGAAACCCCCCAAAGGGCCGCCACTCCCGGCCAGTATGTCGTTTTCTATGACGGGGACGTTTGTCTAGGGAGTGCAATCATTGATTGAGCTATTTACTATAAAATGGTAATATATATCCTAATGAGAAAACTTTATTACCATTTAATAAAAATATCTATCCTCTTGGTAGACATGGTATTGCACGCGGGACTCTTTTCTCCCCTCTTCATGCTTTGTGGCTATCTTCCCCTACTCTCAATAATTTTTTACCCGTTTTGCATCTTTTTGGAGCGCAAGTACCTCGGATGCACCTTTGCAGAGCTAGTGGTAAATAAAAAATTTATTATTTACCCTTCCCTAAAAACGGTATTGAGAACCCCTGTCTTTATTAAGATCCCTATCAGCAAAAAAAGAAGAGGGGTTTTAAAATTCCTCCTTCCAATTACTGCCCTGCTGGTCTTTATCCTCGCAGAGCCCCTCGACACCTTTGCAACCTCAACGCCTCAAAATATCCAAACAACCTTCCTTGAAGAGCTCCACTGCAGTGTTGTCCAGCCGTCTGAAGGAAAACTGTCTAAAGGGGTTTTAAAACTTCCTCGGAACGGAGGCAATCTCCCGTATACCCTGTACAAAATCGACGACAAGAGTCAGCGGATTACTTATTTGGTCCAACACTCCGCAATGCATTCGGACTGGACCCGTTACCCCTACTCTATCGTCATGAAGGGGGCCGTCTATGTTATCTTGGATGACATGCGCCTTGATAAGGTGAGCTCTAAAGAGGTTGGGACGCATCAGGGTAACAAATCCACAGTGATTCGCGGAATCAAAAATGGGGAAGCTCAGCTTATACGTATAGTGCTGGCAAATAAACAGATCTATAAAGTCCAAGTCAGTTACCCTCTTAACGACCCCGAAATAGAGCAAAAAGCGAGCGATTTCATCGATTCCTTTACACCCGCCTGTCGTTAAACCCTTTAAAACAGCATCTATCGATTCCTCTAAAGTTTGGCAAGATTAAGGGGGGGGGTAAAATCAAAATCCTTGCCTATTTTCTTTGTTGCCGTCTAGTCTGGTGAAGTGCTGTATCGGTTGTTCATAGTATTGATCTTTATCCTCCCGATAGTATGGAAGCCCCCTATTAAAAACGTCCTTTTTGTAAGCGCCGATTGTCCGGCCTGTTTTTATAAAATTGTCAAGGTGGGAGCAAGAGGGCAACTCCCCAGATTTTGGGCTGTCGATCAGTCGATCGAGGTGAACTGCATTATGGGAAAACTCCACGGCATCGATCCTCTTCATCAGGTAAAATTTCTCGAGTACCTCCATACACATCCCGAAAAAATCGAACTTTCCCGTTTTTGCGTCGAAATTCAAATTGATAAGAATCAGTTGTTAGTGTGCAAACACTGTTCGTTCCTACAGTTAAGCGTGCTTGAAATCTTCTATTATGTTATGAGTAAGTTCCTATCGATAGTTCCATACGGGATGGAAAATCGTTGAATTTTCACCATTAATCTTAACTTAGTAGCTACACCGAATCTGAAATGTACACGCTTAGAAAACTACTGCTGACAATGTCTCTACTTTTCAGCTCTTCGATCTCATTTTTTTTTGAATCTTGCCTGTTGTGTTCCTGCTTGCGATGGACCTTATTTGTTTTGATCCTTTTGCCTGTCCGTTTTGACAAGTTCTCTTTTTTTGTAGAAATCTTTGGTCTTGTGTTGTCGCTTTTTTTAAGCGTGTTGAAAAACCCCCTCTTTTGCGAGTCGAGTTGCAACACTCTATTGTCATTTCTTCCCCTATCAAGCCTTTTGGTGTTTTTTTTGTTGCTTATTTTAAGGTTGGCGAAAAACAAAAAAGAAACTTTGGCCCCGATAAAAAAAGAGGTCCGAAGCGAAGAAGACGATCGGGATTAAAAATCTTCGCTCCCCATCTTTTCGATTAGAAAAAAACAGAGCCTAAAATTAAATACCTCTCGGTATTATTCTTTTGACTCGTTTATACTTTTTTTATGAGACGTTTTTGTAAAAATCGCTTTGACAAAAAATTCCTTGGTGTCATTGGGGGTATAGCTCTTGTTTTTAAAGTCGATTCTAATCTATTAAGACTCCTTTTTGTAGCCTTTTGCGCCACCCCGCTTTTTCCCCTTACGGCTGCCTTTTACCTCATTTTGGCGCTGATCATGCCCGAGGGGGGACCCGTCATGATTGAAAATAGGGGCAAAAAGCTCTACCGCTCTTTAAATGATCGAAAAATTTCCGGAGTTTGTGGCGGACTTGCTAAATATTGTTCTATGGATTCCACTCTCGTTAGACTTATTTTTATTGTTGTTGCCTTTACACCTTTTATCTTTCCAATTATTGTGAGCTATATCGCCGGTACTATCTTAATACCTGAAGGAGATTAATGGATTATTATTTAGGTGTAGACCTGGGCTCGACACACATTAAAGCCATGATCGTCGCAGAGAACGGCCTTATCCTTTCTTACTGCTCAAAACCAAATCCTGTTAAACGGATTGATGGGAGGGTAAGGCAGGATTTATTCCACCTCTTGCACCTGGCTCAAGATACTATCGATGAATGTATTCGCGATTGTGGTCTAAACGAGAACAAAATTGCATGCCTCGCACTTTCCTCACAAAGAGGGAGTTTTGCCTTTTTTGACAATACCGGCTATTCACCCCTTTTCTCCTGGGAGGATACGACTAAACCCAAAAATCTCAATCTCACATCAAAAGTAAAAATAGCAACCCTTGATACCCTATTTATCCAACATCTGACAAAAGAAAAGAAATTTATCACCGACCCCACCCATGCAAGCTACGCAAAATTTGAAACTACGGCTGCAGAAAAAGCCGAGGTCGTCCCCTCCAATTCGCACTTTGGCACCTATAGGGGAATTCCTATAAAAGCAAGTGTCGCCGATCAAGCGGCCTCTTTGTATGCCTTGGACCACCCTGCGATCCTAACTCTTGGCACCGGGGCGTTTTTGTTGCATGAGGTTGAAGAAACGCCATCCAAAGAGGGGTCTGACAAGCTCTATTCGGGGGTAAAAACAAGCTCAGGAAAAGTTCTCTACACAGAAATAGAACTTACCACTCTTGCCCCTATATTACAAAATCTTGTCTTCCATTTCAGCCCCCAAAGATGCTACACGGATCTAGAATCTCTGGCTGCCGGGACTTTTCATTCAAAGGGGTTATTTTACCACCCCGAGCTAAAGGAGTTCAAAGGTTTCGGCTCGTCCATCGGCATTTGCGAGTGGTCGCGCTCTTTGATTGAGGGGTTTACCTTCTCACTCAAAGACATGATTGACCAAATGCAAAAAAGACAGCACGCCCTGTTTGCTGTTTTACCGGTTAGCGGTGGTGTGAGCCGGTCTAACTACATGATGCAGCTTTTAAGCGATCTAAGCGGCATTAGCCTCATACGCCCCCGCTGCCTCGACACGGACATATTAGGCTCCATAAAACTTGCATCCTCTAATCCTCTCACCAAACTTTTAGAAGAGGAGACAACCTTCCAACCGCAAACGAACTCTATTTTACAGGATTCCTACGCCGTATGGAAGAGAGCATTTTATGAAACACCCTAGCCAAAAAAGGGCTTTTCCTCCAAATTTTTTTTTCTCTATACCCCTTTTCTTGATATTTGCTCCCCTAGCTGGTATATTTTTTTGGGCTGAAATAAACTCCTCTGCAGCCGAACCACTCAAATATAATTATATAAAGCACTCTTTTGACGAGATTCCCATGAAAAAAGAAGCCACTCCTCAAGCTGTCATTTTTATTGGCCCCCCCGGTTCGGGGAAGGGGACACAGGCAGAAAAATTAAAAGGTTACCGGCATATATCGACCGGAGACCTTCTTAGGGAAGAGATCAAAAAAGGGTCTAAGATCGGTTTGAGCTGTAAAGAAATCATCGACAAAGGGGAGATGGTGCCTGACTCCTTAATTTCTGACCTCATCGAGTCCCATTTCAGTCCGCACATTCTTCTTGATGGATACCCACGGACGCTTAACCAAGCCCGGTGGCTTGATGAAAAAGTAAAAATATCACAGGTATTCTCTTTCGAGGTGAACGTTGATAAGCTTGTCGAAAGGCTCACAAATCGGAGGGTTTGTCCATCCTGCAAAGGGGTCTATAATCTGGTCTCAAAACCCCCGATCAAACCTTTTACATGCGATCAGTGCGCTACCCCTCTCATTCAGCGTGCAGATGACGTAGAAACAGTCATCAGAAATAGGATGAGAGTTTACCAGGAAGAGACTGCCCCTGTGATTGAGTTTTACCGTCAAAAAGGGCTACTGACAAACTTGGATGCCTCACAGACCCCCGATACGATAGCCGATTTGATCCACAAAAAAATTTTTCCCAGCTACTAGGATCCAGGAAATTTTTTAATCTCCTCACTTTAAACTATGTGGAATCGGTGGGGATCAGATCCTTTTTATAGCGTTCTAAAGAAACAAAGTTGAAACTTGGTTGGATCAACGTACATGGCAAAGACCCGAGTACGTTTTTTAGGGATTGTTCGAAAGGGAGTTGGGCTTTTTATAGATTTATTTCTCGAAGGTGTTTTTAAAAGCCTCTGCAACGGCTAAAATAGAAGATAAAGCCTGTATCTGCGTTTCCCTGCGGCGCACTTCGGGATCACGTGGAGAATTCACAGGGGTGTCACGAAAAGATTTTTTCTGATTCTCTTTAAACGCTTCCAAACTATTTATAAAAACTACTACGTGGTTTCTATTCTCCCCCGAATTGGGCCTTTTTTTGATAGCATTCCAGTCCTCTTCAAGCTTCGAAAATTTTGCGTAGACCTCTTTCGAAGTGGAAAATCCCAAATGCATAGTCGCCAACTTAAAATTTGCATCTACCCCTTGAGCACATTCCACCTTTTTTTGCACGGGGTGATTATCCTCGTTGCCAACACTAGATAAATTTAAAACCGGCACCATATATACCTCTTTTTATATAACAAATGTAGACTAGCTTTATCTATTATCAAGATTCATTAGATTTTTTGCCTACCTACAAAAATTGAGCTGATAAATAGTAATTAATGAGTATTAAAACTTCCATTCTAATTTATCAAAAAAGTATACTCAATTTGAAGGGAAGGTCAAAAAGAAAACGGGTAATAAACTATGCGCTTCTTGTCGCTAATTTTTTACACATACCGGGAAATAAAAAGAGGTGGATCGGATAAGTTAACCACCAGTAGAGCCTGCCGACAACCCCCGATGGTCTAAAAACGGCCTTCTGCCTTAGATATCCATCCTCAATCCAAAACTCCAGCCAGGCCTCCCCCGGCATCCGCATCAGAGCGTACAAGAGAATATGTTTCCTTTCCCGATCCTCTATCAAAATATCCCATACCTCAAAAAAGTCCTTTTTTGTCCCGAAAAAATAATCGATTGCGATCCGGATTCTCCATGCCCAGTTCATAAAATAGAAACGATCCTGACTTTGCCCGAAGTAGTGTAACCGATACCAAAGATTCGGTTCTGCTATGTTGAGTGGAGCTTTCACCTCAAATGAAAGGGTGCCAAATGTAGGCGCATGCCCCTCTTCCGTTTTGATAAATGCCTCCTGACAGGCCTCTTCAAAGCTTTTTGTCTGAAAGGGGATGATTTTTTGAATCGAATGATCTTGTACATAAGTGTCATTTTTCAGACTCAATACAAGGCTTTGGGCAAGCTTGAAGGTGGTGCTTGTTACAAAATAGATCCAGTAAGAGGAGAGTTTTGGGGTCAGGAACGGAACCGGAATGATCAACCGGTAAAAACCCCTGAATTTAGCAAAGCGCAACAACATTTCCTTATAAGAGATCACCTCCGGCCCACCGATTTCAAATATCTTCTTTATGCAATCGGGGTGATTTGCCACCTCGGTGAGATATCTGAGCACGTCGGACAATGCTAACGGTTGAGAGCGGTTATTCACCCATTTTGGAGTCATCATTACAGGCAGATGCTCTACAAGATCCCGAATGATTTCAAAAGAGGCCGAACCGGAACCTAGAATGATGGCAGCACGTAAAATCGTGTAAGGGAGATCCGCTTTTATAAATATTTCCTCAACCTTACGCCTACTTAAAAGATGCTTCGAGAGCACGTCCTCGTTTTTCCCAAGTCCGCTTAAGTAGATGACCTGATGGACATAGCTTTTTTTTACCCAATCGGCAAAATTTAGCGCGATCTGCTGCTCTTTGAGGTCAAAATCGCCCCCCTCGGACATGGAATGGACAAAAAAATAGGCTGCATCCAAATTTTGGGGAAGCGGTGGCAGATTCTCGGGTTGCAACAGATTCCCTACAAGGACATGCAGAGAGCTGCTTCTGAAGGGTAGCTTACAAGGATCCCTCACTAAGCAATAGAGCTCAACATCTTGCTGATTTAAAAGAAAATTCACCAGAGCCTTGCCAATAGATCCGGAGGATCCTGTAATCAAAAATTTCTTACCCATACAAGGTGAGTCCATTAGGTTTATTTTCCTTAAGTTCATACCATTTTTATAAAAAAAAGAGTATAATTATTCCCATATGCGGTTTTATTTATGATAGAGAGATTCGGGGGGGGGCTTCAACGTCCAAACGATAATTTGCCTTGTATTAGAGTCTCAAATACCCCCTCTACCCTCTATTTTATTCAATTTTTTAATGATATCTATATGAACTGCAAGGATTTCGCTGTCGATTTCAAAGAGAAAAAAATCCTGCCGCTAACAAATTCCACCCTAAAAATCCTCGGTTCCCCACTAAACTTAGCCTACTCCCTGGCCAACATCGCACAAATATGTTTGGAAGCCTTAAAATACTCGCTCCCATGGTTGAAAATCCTAAGTCCGATCGTTGCGACTGTATATACAGGAATCGAAATCGTATGCGATACCCTTCAACTCAGACACACAACAAAAATTTCTAATGAACTCCCCCTTATCCTCGAAAAAAAAGACTTTGAACTTCTTCAACAAAAGCTCAAAACCGACAGCTCGTTTCAGAAAATTTTAGGCGAAAAAAACATCGTTGAGATAAGGCAACTTTTGTGTACCCATGTCATGGAAGGGACCGAATTTCCTACAAGCAAAATTGAAGAAATTTTTCAAACCCAATTGAAAAAAGCCAAAATTATCTATTCCATATCGCTGGTCTGTTTATTTTTAAGCGGCCTATCAATCGTTGTCAGCGCACTTCTTGCTCCACCCCTTGTTATATCCTCCTTAGCCATCACCGCTGCAGTTATCTCCACCGTGCGCAACACGATGATTCCCGCTTATCTTTACCAAATAGGGGGTAAATTTTCTTGGCGCTCTGCAATTCCCGACTGGCCGAAAAAAATCGCATCGACTATTGTGGGCATGTGTCGGATTTTATTAGCCAAATTGCGCACTATCTGGACTCGCTGTTACACCATTACGAGGGACTTCGGCCCCTTGCATGCACATGGTGGCTATCTTCCCTACTCGAACCCAAATTACACTCCGTTGCCTATATCTTCCTCCTCGCCTCAACCAAACTCCAGTCGCCCAAGATACGACAGGCTGCATTTGGATCCCTCTTCTTGTATCCCCTCATCTTCGTTGTCAAGTGCTCTGTCGGACGTGCGAGACCTTATTTAAATGAAGATATTTTTAATTGTGTCCCTTTCAGCTTCAACGAGCTGTACTCTTCATTTCCCTCATCCCATGCAGCAGCCCTTGGCCTGTTTTTATCCATTTTTCGACCTAGATTCTGGCCCTTTTTAGCCCCCCTAGCCCTGGTGAGGGTTTTGGAAGGGGTTCACTATCCGTCAGATGTCCTTGCGGGATTCCTAATGGGTTTTTTCGTACCCCGTTTTTCGAACAGGATTTTAGCGATCGTTGCCCTTTTCCCACCCCTATCGACGTTAATAAATTATTTTAAACCCGCTTCCAACCCTTAATTTTCGTATTTCCCCCCTTTTAAGGGGGCTTTTGGCCAAAAAAACATGGCCCTAAACGTTTACAAACGAATATTTTTTAAGCTGTCTAGCGCCTAAGTAGTTGCTTCACAATCGAATAAAAAATTTTTTTTATTTAATAATCTTTATCTATTTTTTTAAAGGGCTTCTGTTTATAATAATTCCTAATCTGATGGTTTTAATGGTTTTATTATGAGTGCAAATACCCCCATTTCGTCCAGTAGCCAATCTTCATGGCTTCAAGATCGCAGGAGACTTATACAGACCCGGCCCCCTTTATCGATGCCTATTCAATGGCCCTCCCCTAACCCCCAGGCGGCGCGAAAAATACCATGGTCCGTGATGCATAGGACAACCCCGAACCTAAACGACATATCAACATACATGCATAGATCTGGATTAGGAGTGGTCAGAAAGAACTCCGAAACAGCGTCCCGCCATACCGCTCTTGTTCAGCATAATGGAAGCGCCGGCTCCCCCCAAAGTAGCTTTCAACTCCTGGATTTTTTGTCTAACTTACCCAGTCGCATCTTAGGCCCGTCCCTAGATCAGAAGATACGCTGTTTACGAGAAAATGGGAATTTGCCCCCATCCGGCCTTATACAAAGAGCTTTATGCTGGATTCCTAAAAAAGGGCTTGAACTCGTCAAGGGCCCCTTCGAGAGATACACTTTCTTCCAAAAGGGCCGTTTACTGCTCCAAAATCCGTCGAATTTAAATGCTGATCTTAATAGTTGGTGTCAACAAGCTTTAAGCACCTACAAGTTTTCAGATCCCCAGAGGGCTCTTTTAACGAGATGTTCATCTGGTATCTCAGGCGAAGATCTGGAAGGACTGAAACTTCTTGTAGCAGCCGAGCTGGATCTCACTCAAGCCGAATTACCCCTTCCCCAGCTGACAGCTCTAGCAGCTCAGGCCCTGTTTTTTAATGCTGGAACAGCTCGTCCGGCGTTGGGAGCCCCACAGCCGCGACAAAACCCCGATGATCAACTTGGGTTTATCCATGAGATTGAGAAAATTTTGCAGGGAGCTGACTTAACTAGCGAAGTAGGGAGGATCATCGCAAGGAAATGCGTACTCCCTCCACTGCAGTTTATCCTAGAAAAAATAGAACAATCCCCATCTACGCAACAGTTACAACCTTATGTCCGTCAGCTTAAAACACAGTTATCAGCAGTTGGATCCGCGCTAGACACTAAATCTCCGGAGGATATCCTGTCTGCTTTTACATCGTTTACCCAAGTCCTAAACCAGCGGCCTCCGATTGCCATTCAGGGGATTGGAATTATCGGCGCCGGCAGCCTCTCTGAGCCTGTTTCTATACGGCCTCTCGATGAAGATCTGTTGACGCCTTCCCGCCGACACGCATCCTTCGAGGATGCAAAAGAAGTTACTAACTATACGATGGGCCGTTTTGAACGTGCTTTTTCTGCGTACTCCACCCTTTCGATTTGCAACTTGTTCTTAAAAACGTCGGACCGGAAGAAATATGACTACCCGGAGCTTTTGGAACAAATAGAACAAAAAAAACACGAGCGTAGCAGTTTAAGCGAAAAAGAATTATTTATTAGGGAGCTGCAAAACTTGATCCAAAAAGATAAAGAAGCGAACTGGCTGAAACGCTTATTCTTTGGATCGAGACACGTGCTTAGCCTTATATTCTGGTTCTCGGAAAAAATCGTCTCTGTTTGCTCCCAATCAATTTTGACAAAAATGCGCTCTGATATGCAACAGATCCAATCTTGCGAGAGCGGGGAGTCCAACACAAAAAGGTTGCCGTTTGAACTATTGAATAGTCCCCTATGCAACATGATCAGAATGTACCGTTCTGCGGCTCAACCTGAATCTGGAAAACATCGCGACTCCGCATCTTTGGAAACAGTGATGGAGTCCGTATCGAAAGAACCTGATTTCTACGACGGTATGTCGGAGACAACGCTGAAAAACAGAGTTACGGACAAAATCATATCCGATTATCTGCCAAGGATAAAACTTGAAGAGGGCTACCTGGAATTGATCAAAGGGTTGCCGGGACAGTCGGTTTTGAAAGTGCTTCTTCCTATTGTAAGAGCACTGGATTACATCCCCAACAAATTCATCGCATGGTTCTCAAGAAAACTTCTGAACGAAACAGACGCACTTACTGTAATATTCGATAGCATCAAAACAAAAAGAAATCAATCGACGAACCTTGAACTTACGATCTATCAATCGCTTCACGAAGAACTGGCCCGTGTCTATAAGGGTATGCAACATGCAGGAAATGACGATACAGCAGAGGTGCAACTCTCAAGCCAAGGTCTTAAAGAAATCCGGGCATTGTGTCATCAAATCGCTCAAATCCGACGCTTAAAAGGCTTTTCAACGGAAAAACAGCTAAGCGACTATATGAAGAATGACACACCCCTTGCAGAACAAGCAGAGGGGTATTTGATCGATCAAAACGAGGCGATCCTGGGAGATCTGTTCATGAGTGTCTATCGATCAGTCACGGATAAGATTTCTCTTGAAACTCAACTAAACACAGTTGTCGAAACAGCCATTTCCTCAATTGAAAGCTCAGCAAATCCCAATCCGGGTGCCCTGCAAAAGCAAATAGCGTCTGAAAAAGATTCCATTGGACGGCTCTTGCGCAGCATCCTCCAGATCTCTATTGACCGGGGTATAGATTCTGCTTTAGAGTCCAAACCCTACCAGACCGAGGCTATGGCTCAAATAAAAAAGATGGTTTCGATCCAGCTCTTAAGAGAGTCCATAAAAAATTTGAAAAGCAACCCGAATAGTAGATCCATTAAAGCGGTACATGCCCAAAATCTAAGGCTGCTCTTAATGACCGCTCAGCGTCAAATTATTGTTTATTCGTCAAGTTTAGATAGGTCCCAAACCCTGAATCCGACAGACCTGAATCTTTTGAAAAGCCGGCTTTCCTGCATAAGCGAGTGTTTAGGTGGAATCCTTCTCCAAGCTTCGGAGCTCATGGATCGTTATACCTATGAAAGTCTGGTATTGAAACCTGAGGTTCTAATCAGACGCCTTTTAGCCGTTTTTGCGAATCCCACGCACGAAAATAAAAAAGAGTTAACGACTATTAGGAAATCGTTCATTGAATCAAGGCACCTTTTCAACAAATTCTCTAACTGGAACGATCTAGACTCTTCCATAACGTCGGCCTGTGCGTTGGCGGGTAAACTGACCTCACAAGAAGATTCTAGACTAGGCGAAGAGCAACGCGCTTTAATTGATGCAGAATCGGCTAAATTGAGGGCACTCGAACAAACATTCAGCGCTCTCCCTGAAAACTCAGTTACTAATGACGCGATCCTAGGGTGGCTCGAAGAGGAGTCTTCTGAGGGTCATGCACTCGACGTTTTATTAGAGACTCGTTTGGAGAGAGAAGAGGTGGACATTCCTCTTTTAACAAAAGACTCTCCAATCGTTCGTGTAGCAAAAAATCAGACCACCAGCGTTCTCAATAATTACTTGAACGACATGGTAGTCCTTCTTGCAGATCCGCTGCTTCATGAGGTAACGCTAAAAACCTGGCTTGCATCATTTGTAAACTACAAAAAATAGCATAAGGCCCCCTGCCCAGGGGGCTTTTTTTAACCCTTCTTCACTTTTTTGGATTCAAAATAGATCTGGGATAGTACTTTTGTGATTTCTTTTTCCTGTTTCACAGAACGCTTAAAAAGGCGCTTATGATCCATGAACCCCTGTTTTTCGACAAACTCTATGAATTGAAAGAAGCGATCAAAATACCCGTTGATATCAAATACAACCAAAGGTCTTAGAGCTTTATCCTTGGTGGCATTCTGATCGATCACAAAACTCATTTCTGCAATCGTCTCTATACCCCCCGGCAAAACCAGGAAAAGGTCGCTGTCGTTGTACATTTGTTGCATCCTTTCGGAGTCATTTTGGAAGATTTTGGAGGGTATGGCATCGGGGGTTTTGAATTTCTCTTTTTCGTTTCTGTAGGCCACCACCTCCCCACCTCGAGACTTGAACTCCTGAACAAAAAAATATCTGATACCTGCGCCCCCTCCGTCATAAATAAGCCGGACTTTTGAGGTGTCCATCTCTTTAGCCAGTTTTTTTACCTCAAGCGTGATCTCCTTGTCGTTACCATTTTTATCGCTACCGATAAGCGCTACGGTTAGTTTGGAGGGACTTAAAGCGGGATCATTTTTTGTGGTTTCAACAGGGGCTACTGCCACGATCAGGCTTAATACCAGATGGGTAAACATATGTCTGTTCCGTCATGAATTAGAACTCATTGAAGAGTATATTTGAACTGCGATTAGATTCCCTCAAAAAAAAAGGGGCGTTCGTTTATACTAGATCTATGCAAATCCTCCTTAGCGTACAAAATCTTAGCAAATCATTTGGATCTAAAAACCTTTTTGACAACCTTAGCTTCAGTGTTTTCGACCATCAAAAAATTGGAATCGTAGGGCCGAACGGGTCGGGTAAAAGCACCCTTTTACGCATTTTACAAGGGATCGATGCCCCCGACGAAGGGAAGGTGATCTATCGAAAAGGGGTCAAATCTGCGTATGCCGCCCAACAGGCGGATATCTTAAATCTTGAATTAAGCGCCTATAGAAAAAATCTGTTTGACTTTCCGATGGATGTGGACCCGTCTAAACTTTCGGGAGGGCAAAAGAGAAAATATTTAATCGCCCATGCAATCGATCAGGAACCATCTCTGTTACTTTTGGATGAACCGACAAACCATCTGGACCTTGAGGGTATTTTGTGGCTTGAGGAGATGCTAAATTCGATCTCGACGCCCATGCTGATCATCAGCCACGATAGGGTTTTTTTAGATAGGGTAACCAATGCCACCCTGGAGATCAACCACCGCTATCCCAAAGGACATTTTTTCGTTGACGGCCCCTTTTCGACCTATTTGAAAGAGAAAGAGATCTACGAGGCAAGTCAGTCCAAAAAGGCCCATTCTCTTGAACAAGAGCTTAAAAAACAGCTTGAGTGGCTCGGGCGAACAGCTCCGGCGAGAACGGCAAAATCCCTTACCCGAATCAGAGACGTCGGCAGCCTTAAACAAGAGGTGCGCGATATCAAGGAGAGGAACCGGGACCTGGGTATTTTAGCTACTTTTAGCCAATCTACTTCGAGCTCTAAAAAGCTGATCGTTTTGAAGCATGTTTTTAAGAGTTTTAATGAAAAAAACCTCTTTGAAGATTTCAATATCGAAATTTCTAGAAAAGACCGCCTGGGCGTTTTAGGGATGAACGGATCGGGAAAAAGCACCCTTTTAAAAATCTTGCTTAAAGAATTGGCTCCGGACAAGGGAACAGTGAAATGGAAAGAGGATTTGAACGTAGTCTACTTTGACCAAATGAAGGAGGCCTTGCCTAAAAAAGGGATGACTCTACAAGAAGCACTTACAGGTCACTTGGCCGAAACGGTCTTTTATCAGGGTAAGGCGATGCATATCATCTCGTGGGCCAAAAAATTTCGCTTCGAACCCGACAGACTATCGATGGACATTGAGGTGTTGTCGGGCGGAGAGCGGGCCCGCGCGATTCTGGCAAGGCTTATGCTAAAACCGGCCGATGTGCTTCTCCTTGACGAGCCGACAAATGATCTCGACATGGAGATGATTGACCTTCTTACGAAGTCCCTAGAGGACTTTGAGGGTGCAGTAGTAGTGATTTCCCATGATCGTTACTTTCTAAACGCCCTATCGACTCAATATATTGGACTCGGTGTAGACAGCGAAACCGGCTACCTCTTTAGCGATTTTGAGCAGTGGCAACAAAAGCTCTCCCAAAAAAGAAAAGAGACCAAATCAGCGGGCGCAATACCAACCTCCCAAAACCCTAAGGAGAAAAAGCGCTCCACAAGAGAAATTGAGCAAAAAATTGAAAAATTAGAAGAACAGATCCTTTCACTAGAAGAGAAATTAGCCCGAGCCTCCCCTCAAGATCTTGAAAAGCTTTGCAAACAGCACCTTTTTCTCAAAAAAGAATTGGAATCCCTTTATAAAACATGGGAAGAGCTGGTTTAATAACTTTCGTTTCATGAAAGATGGAACTGTCGCTAAGGGGGAAATCTACCTGGGCCCGCTTCTTAAAAAATTTTACCCCGGATGGACCAAAAGGCATTTCACCTTGCAAACGTGAAAAATTTCGGGTAAAATAGCCACCTTATGGAGCGCCCTTTTTATCTAGACATGACTCTTGATTCTTGGACCCAATGGGTTAAAGCGCAAGGGTTTGGGGCATTCGTTGCCAAGCAAATATTTGAATGGATCCTCAAAGGTGTCCAAGATCCCCAAAGATTCAACATCTCTAAAGATTTAAAAAAAATACTTGTAGACTCTTTCTTGTGGGTACTCCCCACTATCGATACCCGACTGAAAAGCTCGGACGGTAGCACCAAGTATTTGCTCAAGCTCTTTGACGGTAAATTTATCGAGATGGTTTTGATGCCCTCAATGGATAGGGTGACCCTCTGTATCAGCTCTCAGGTGGGATGCCGGATGAACTGCTCTTTTTGTCAAACAGGGAAAATGGGCCTTATGAGGAATCTAACCTCAGGGGAGATCCTTTCACAAATCTTGATCGCAAATCAAGAGCTACAGGATGCCAAAGTTACTAATATTGTTTTCATGGGGATGGGCGAGCCGCTCGATAATTTTCATGAGGTGGTAAAGGCATTGAAAATCATGACGGATCCCCAAGGACTACAGCTTTCCAAACATAAAGTCACCGTTTCCACATCGGGCCTTGTTCCGGAAATTGCAGCATTAGGTAAAGAAGTAGCGGTAAGTTTAGCTATTTCGTTTCACACCCCCTTTGATGAGGAGCGCTCGTCAATGATGCCTGTCAATAAAACATACCCTTTGGATGTGTTGAAGAAAGCTTTGCTCGAGTACCCAGTACAAACGCGCCATGGAATCACATTGGAATACGTGATGATCAAAGATAAAAACGATTCGTTACGGCATGCCAAGGCACTGGTGAAATTTGCACACGGGCTAAAGGTAAAAGTCAATCTCATCCCCCTCAACCCCCACCCGGGGTCTCCTATGGAACCGGCCCTTGCAGAAAATCTAGCAACCTTTCAGGCCTACCTTGAAGAACGCTCCATATCGGCACCGGTGCGCTATAGCCGTGGACAGGATGTATCTGCTGCATGCGGCCAGCTTGCCGTGAAAAGAAAAAATGAACTGGGTGTCGATCCAAGACTTCTTTGGAGAGACAGACGTTCTGTCGAACGCTCAACGAAATAATAATTCCTAATCTTGTCGAAATAGAATAAACCCTCGCAAGAAAATAGCCTATTTGGTAGCTTGCATAGTTAATGCCATGTAAATCAACTACTAAACTTGGGAATCTCCCTGAGCACTTACAATCCTTTCGGATCTCCCATGCTCCTTTCATGAACCGTAAATGGAAAGTACTCTCAAAAGAAGTTGATGAACTTAAGACAATACTTAAACGGTTCCGGGCGATCATAGGTTTCGATCCTTTTGAACATCTCATAGTGAAAATCCACTATATTTTCGGCCATTACACCCCCTTACTTGAAAAGAAAAATAGTCTGAAAAAATTCTGCGCCCAGCATAAAAAGCAGGGATTGATTGGGAAACTGGAAAATTTGATCCACAATGCAGAAAACAAACCCAAGGCGATCACTGCCAAGCACTCTATCAAGTTTAAAATGATGAAATTGGAGGATGAGAATCTTATAATTGTTTTCAATCACCTTGTGGATCTGGGGTTTTTCAAGGCGTCCGTTGGGATTACCCCTTTTGAAATTCGTTTATTGATGGCCGAAAAATCGAGAGAATTTCTTGGAACTAGAAAACTCTCTCTTGCAAAATTGAAGCTCACACATATACCCAAAGAAATTTTACTCTACAAAAATCTAAAATCGCTGAATATTTCCCAAAACCAATTAGAGTTTCTCCCCGAGTGGATAGGTGAACTTGAGGAGCTCGAGACCATCAACATATCCAAAAACCGGCTCTATAACCTCCCAACAAGCTTCTACAAGCTAAAAAAGCTCAAGACCATCTTCATTCATAGCAATAAGCTCACGCACGTTCCTCTTCGCTTAAGCCATCTCCCCTCTTTAAAAAGACTTGTAAGCTGATTTAATAAAAGTTTTTTCTTAAAATTTTTTGCTTCTTTTTGAGATATTGTTTAAAATTTTTTCCTTTACATGTAGCCTATCTTTAGTTTTCCTTGTCGAAGACTCGTCAACTTTATGTTTTTTTCAGCTTTATTGGAGAAATATGCACCAGCTAATCAGTTTAAAAGCACCGATGTTCTTTTTATTATTTAGTTTTATTTTTTTACAGGCAGGTATACCGGATAAGAAAAGAGGCAAATCAGCTAAAGTTTCGTGGGATTATATTGTACCTGTGAAGTTCCCCTCCAGCATCAATAAGAGTAGTGGTGTGGAGGCAGGAAAGCTCCCGGCCCATCTTTTAACAGATATTAAGCCGTACGGAAAGCTCCATTTCCGTGCAGCCGATGCATGGCATGCGATGCGTGCCGCTGCTAAAGCAGATGGTGTTAAATTAAAACCCACCTCCGCAGGGGATTGTTACCGCTCATATAGTTCCCAAAGATCTGCATTTCTCACTCGCTTTCAGCTCGAACCGATTACTAATGCAGTTACCAGACATTTTGAGGGTAAAATATGGTATTTGAAACCGGGCTTCGCTCCACTTGCTTCACCCGGGACGAGTAACCATAATTGGGGCCTAGCTGTTGATATCTTCAACGCTTCCGAACAATCAAGAATAAGATGGCTGATTGACAATGTTGAGAGGTTTGGTTGGAGCTGGGAGCTTGTCCCGGCAGAGCCTTGGCATATCCGTTACGTTTGTGGCGATGATGTTCCACAGGAGGTGCAGGATTGGATTGCAGCTAACCCAACTTTAGCTTCTGAACCCCCCGAAAGCGAGGAATCCCACAGCCTGAATCTAGATAATCATTGATTCTAGGTGTAATACAGGCGCTATTTAGAGCACGGGGGATCTATCCCCCGTCCCTTTTAACTAAATGAATACCAATAGATTAAAGTCCCTAAAGCTCCTAGTTAAAAAAAAATAGGTTTTAAATAGATAATAAATAGGTCTAGGCTATAAAATATCTCCTTTAGTAGGAGATTTATATGTTTAGACCCGTCGACCCCTCATCCCTCCCCTCGACATTTGAACGTTTCGTAACCGCCCCCTTGAGTCAAGTAGCCAAAATAGCTATTGCGATTTTAAAATCTATAGGTGCCGCTATCCACCGCCTATTTTTCATTCAAGAGGACAATTTTATAAGGGAAATTAAAAAACAACTAATAGACATTCAAGGAAACTTTAGTGAAACTTCGAAGGCTCAATATGAAATTTGCCGCAGTTTGGATCGTGTACAGCTTGATATAAAGTGTTTGATGACAAATCTCAAACGAGAGCTTCAATCCTTTTCATACCACAATTATGCTTTTGAACCTGTTGATAAACAACAAGACGAAGCTTTTTTTGGTGGATTAGGGATTGAAAAGGATGAACCTATTGAAAGTCTAAAGGAAAAATTAACCAAACTCGAGCAATACGTTAAGGGCCTTGAGAATCGTAAAATTTATAAATCGGAAAACAGTTTGACACTTCCTGAAAACCACCAAGCTGTAATCAACCAGAAAGGTGGGCGATTTCAAAAGACCCGTAGATGGATGGAACTTTTTGAAAACCAACAACCATCCTTGAAACAGGCTGCACTCCATAGATTAGTTGAGCAGAATGCAGAACTGAATGCTAAATCTATTGAAAGGGTAGAAAGTTGTCTAGAAAAGGTTAAAGCTCGGTTAACCTCAGAAACGGATCTTAGTCAATCATCACGAAAGCTGATTTCTATTGGTATAGAATTAGTCGGGTATGCTAAATATTTTCAAGGGATAAAGAAAACCATTCTAGAGCTTCGAGCCTACACTGAAAGGGACTTTATAGAGAGATTTGTCAAATTTAAAACCTCTGTAAATTCTCTAGAAAACTATAATAATAATGTAGCCTGTTTTATAGCCTCTACAACTCCTTCTGATCCAAGTGAACATCTGTACATAAGCAGATTCAGAGAACTATTAGCCTCTTTTACACCTCCAGTGTCTGCTGCTCATGCAGAAGATGGGTTAGTTGTCGCAATCGAACCTAGCTCCTTAGACGGGAGCAGAGCTGCCAACCTTCAAGAAGCATCAGGTGAATTTCCTGTATTAAGCGTTACACAGCAAGATTCGGTGCCTAAGAAGTCTGCTGCTCATGCAGAAGATGGGTTAGTTGTCGCAATCGAACCTAGCTCCTTAGACGGGAGCAGAGCTGCCAACCTTCAAGAAGCATCAGGTGAATTTCCTGTATTAAGCCTTAGACAGCAAGATTCGGTGCCTAAAAAGGCCAATAGCAACAGGCAACACAATAGGCAATTAAGGTATTTGGATGGTAAGACATAGTAAGTTAAGTTTGCGGACGATCGGAAATGTCCGTGACAGCATGAGACCGGCTTATAGGTAAATCCGCACCTTAAAATTTAGTTCGCCAAGGACTAACACCTATTCATAGCAAAAAAGCATGGGAATGTACCTCTCATGCTTTTTTGCTACCTCAAAACTTATAGATTTTTGACGATTTTAGTGTGCAAGTACCTTATGGTAGCCGTATTGCGATTATTGGTCGTAGTGTTTCATAATTTATTTCCAACACTTAATCAGATACAAAGGCACTTTATCTTGACCTTCATACAAACGACCGTCTATCAATGCCTGGATATCAGCCGGCAGAGAATTAATGAAGTTGTCGAAAAATGGTTGATTTGGCCATGATTTTATATTTTCAAATGTAAAGCCAACATAAATAGAAAATTGAGTGCATGGAAAATCTTTGTAATTATTCATTAAAATTAAAACTGAGTCATTGACGCCATATTTTGTTAAAAAATCAACAGCCTTTTTAAATTTAATTTCACCCATATATTCATATAAATATAAATTATCTAGATCCAAAATTGCGATTTTATTTTTTGTTTTCTCTAGTTTATTTGCTAACAATTTAAGCTCTTCAGTATCGCTTAGATTCAATTTTAATATTGTAATTTTATTATTGATCGCTAATTTATGTAGTATTGAATATGATTTATCGTCAAATAGATAATTGCCAGATTTATAATCTATGATATCAGCCCAATCCACTGCAGTTTCTGGATTATCTATGAATTTTTGAACACATGAATTTGGGAGTTTCCTTTCTTGTTCAAAGTAATCCCAGTCTTGCTTTGATAGCTTATCTGCAAATCCTTGCTGATTTTTTTCTACATCTTCCCAGGTAATATAAGTTAAGAAAGTATTGATGCGATTATTATAATTCATCGCTACTTTAGGATATATATTCATTAATTTCTCTCTGATTTTAATATATCCGTTCCAAGTTCCATATTTATTGAGGCGTTCAGGCACATCATAACCTTTCATGCTTCTTATGTTGTCTGTCCACCACTTAAAATCTTCTTTTGTCAGATTTGAGTCTATTTTTTGCCATTCAGAAACTGCACTATTCCATCTTAAATGCTTATATAACTCTTTATCTTTTGCCTTAAGAAGTAACGAATTAATTGTGTTAAATTTTATTATTATCGGCGAAATATCAAAAATCACTAAATGCTCAATTGTCCTATACATAGAAGCGCCTCTAAATGCTCTTTCACCTCCAACTGAAAGATATATTCCATTTTCTGGAGCTTACTCGATGAGATTACGAATTTTACCAATCTGCATTTCTGTAGAAATTGGAAATACATCATTTTTATCTGCATAAGCGAGTGGTATTAATAATATAGAACATAACAATAAAATAACTTTTTTTATAATTTACCTATTATCAAAAATTAAATAATTGATTGTTTAATTTAATCCTTAAATTTTAATAAATTCTCTTTTGCACTCTACTTGATAACAATTTGAGGAACCTCAACTGTTTTAGGATTGCCTTCCAAAAAGAACCCCTTTTCGTCCTAGCAACCAGTAGCGCAGATCTTTCAAAAGTGCATCCCCAGGTTTTTCATAGAAATGCAGTAAGTGTTGGTTGGCAAGAAAAAAGGCATACGACAATCCCATAGTAGCTAGATTATGGGAAATAAAGTGGTAACCTCTTGCAATTTGGTAAAAACCCATAAAATGACCCAAAAAAGAGATCGCCAAAAAAGCAGAAAATCTTCTAGCAGGCTGTAATAAAGTAAGGGCTGCGTACAATCCAAATCCGGCGCTCACATGCCCCCCCGGGAAGCAACGCCCTGTTCCGGATATAAAAGAATCTACTAAAGAAAGTTCGGGCTGGTGCCCCCCAAAACAGAAAAGGTCCTTGGGGCACTCCACACCGGTCAGAATCTTCAAAAGAGCTACTGATATTGGAGAAATGGAGAGGAAAACAGCCGTAAAAATCTCCCTAGTACCCCCTTTTGCAATCAAAGCTCTCACAATAAGACAGATGATCAATCCCCCAAAAAAAGTTTTGGGAATGTGGTAACAGCAAAGGCGTAGCCACCATTCCGCCCCTGTAATGGACCATTTTTCTTGAAAAGGGTCAAAAAACTGCATCTGCAAAGGGGCATCGAAAAACAATAACGCAAGGGCACAGAATGCCAATGAAGCTATACAGAAACCGATTCCGGGAATTTTTACATCTTTGAACATGGATACCCACCACACTACGTTATTTACAATTTTTTCCTCAACACCTACCCTATTTAAAGTGTTGGATCAAATCCACCTAAGAAGGGGTTTAAAGCCCAAATTAAAGGTTATTGTTTAACTCGGGACAATATGTATCAGCAAATGTACTCCAGAGCCCCCTTGCTCTTTTTAATTTTCTCCAATTTTACACGACTTAGTTTATCTCTGTATAATGCCGGGATAGGGACCATTAGTTGGTTTGAAATCCCAGCGATCCTGGGCATAGGACTTTTGTTTGATCTAAGGCCGGCTCTGATTTTTACCCTCTGTTTTGCACTGATTTCTATATGCACTCCGTCATTTATTAAAAAAAGGATCGATAAGAACCCGATTTTGGAATGGTTCGGTTTTATGGTAGTGCTCTTTCTTTTATCCTTTCAGATGTTTGCGGAGTGGATTTTCTGGGGGGACATGGATTGCAGATTCAACTTTATAGCGATCGATTATCTAGTCTACACCCATGAAGTGGTCCATAACATCATGCAGTCCTATCCGATGAAAACCTATTTAGCCATCATGCTTGCGATCGCATGTTTAGGGGGCTACTACTTGAAACGATTCCCCAAAGCAGCGTTAGCCTACGATCTAAAAACTACATCGAAGATCGGCTGCTTTTTAGTTTTTTCATTTTTGCTCCCCATAGAACATTGGAGTAAAAACAATTTCTCCCAGGAACTGAGTGAAAACGGCACCAGCAACTTACTTCATGCCTTTTTTAACAATCAATTGAACTACAATCAATTTTACCAAACGATAGAACCCTCCTATTTGAAAAACCGGGTAGAGAGCTATCTACAAGTAAAGCAGCCCGAAAACAAACAGGACCTAGTCTCCAGGAACATCCCCTCTTATGCCCCTTTTAAAAATTTGAACGTTGTTCTAATCACTGTCGAGAGCCTCAGTCAGGAGTTTCTAGACAAAAAACCTGAATCTTGGACACCGTTTATTTCAAATTTAAAATCTCAATCGATTTGTTTTAATGACCACTACGCTACGGGAACAAGGACCGTCCGTGGCCTCGAAGCATTAGCATTGAGTGTCCCCCCGACCCCCGGAAGCTCCATTCTGAGAAGGCCTCACCATGAAAACTTGTATACTGTCTCCTCGGTACTCAAACCAAAAGGCTATGAGATGCTTTTTTGGTACGGGGGCTACGGCTATTTTGATAACATGAATGCGTTTTTCGAGCGCAACGGGTTTACAGTCAGAGATCGTCTCCACATCCCCTCAAATAGAGTTGAGCATGAAACCATCTGGGGTGTGAGTGACGAGCACCTGTTTGATGCCTTTTTGGAGGAAATAAACACCCGAAAAGAGCGCTCCAAGCCTTTTTTTAGCCTTATAATGACAACTTCAAACCATCGCCCCTACACATTCCCTAAAAACCGAATTTCAATGCCACAGGGGACACGAGAAGCTGCCGTACGCTACACGGACTGGGCGATCGAGCAGTTTTTAGAAAAGGCGAAAAAAACAGATTGGTTCGACAATACCCTATTTGTCATCACAGCGGACCACTGCGCCTCGAGTGCCGGGAAAATGAAGCTGGACCCAACAAAATACCTGACACCCTGCCTATTTTATGCGCCAAAACATCTTGAACCGAGGTGTATCGACATCCGCACAAGCCAGATGGATGTGATCCCTTCAATTATCGGGCTATTGGGAATTAACTATGAGAGCCGATTTTACGGAAACGATCAAATCCATACCCCGATCGATCGCCCCGTTCCTTTGGGGACTTATCAGCGCTTAGGGTTTTTCGGCAAACAAGAGTTGGTTATTTTGTCTCCAAAAAAGGAGGTGAATGTCTACAAAAATGTACCGGGAGGGTATCAGGAGATTTCAAAAGAGGACTCTATCACCTTAAAGGATGCGATCGGACTTTATCAGAGTGCCTTCAACCGCTATAAGAGCGGACAAATGGATGCGAATCCCCCTTCTTAAGGGGGTTAAGAGGCCCCTTTTTTAAGAGGTCTTGAAAACTTGTTGAAAAGCACTTTTTGAATAGCCCCGATCTTCATCACATATTTCAACAGAAATCTTCTCAAAAAGCGATGAAACCCTCCCTTTTTTGTAAAAAATTCATAGATAGAATCGGTCCAAAAAAGGAGGTTTTTCTCATAGCGCCTTCTTTTAGACGCCCAACTTTGAATATCGTCTTTTAAAAGAGCCTTTACAAAGAGATAAGCATCTTCCATTCCGCTGTTCATTCCGGTGCCCCCAACAGGCGAGGAGGTGTGGGCCGCATCCCCCATCAGGACACACTTCCCTTTGGCATATGTTTTTGCTATGCGGCAATGGACATGGTAGTTTGCAGACCAATAGGTGCTCTCGATTTTGATGTCTTTGGGGAGAAATTTCTCACAATCGGGAGAATTTGAAAACACCCTAAATGTCTTAGGTCCGATGGCCATTATAAAAAGGAGGACGCCATCGTCAAAAAATTGGATCATAGCTGTTTGTGGATCGGTAGGCGAGTGATCAAATTGCACATCTTTCAGCGACCAGGTTTGCACATAGCTTTTTCCCAAAAAGTCTACCCCAATCATTTGCCTTACAATACTATGAGTTCCGTCGGCTCCGACAATAAGATCGTATTGATCCTCTTCAATAAGGCCGTCTTGTCTTTTGAGGCGCGCATTTCCATGGACATCTACATAGAGGCACTCTATTCCCCTTTGAACGGGTAAATCCCGCCCCAAAATTTCCTCTGTGATGTTTTGTCCAATGCTGCACAAAAATCTGGGCAAAGTTACGGTGTGTAACAGTTCGTTTTTTTCTTCAAAAATAAACCTTTGAATCGGGGTGCCCCGCTGTTTGAACTCTTCTTGGAGTCCTAACTCTTTTAAAATTACCTCAAGAGTAAATGTATGGATCGCAATAGCCCTCGATTCTTGAGCAGCTGTCAAATTTTTATCGATATGACGCACTCGTGTAAATCCCTCTTTCTTCAATAGTCTGTGCAGGGTCAAACCTACCGGACCCGCTCCGACGATCAAAATTTTGCTATTTTTATCCATACTTCTAAAACTATGGTAAAAAGAAATTTGGAAACAGAAGTTTTTTTTGAAAATATTCTGTGAACAGTCTGATGAATCGGAACGCAAATGATTGAGTTGCGCTATTTAAAAAGATTGTTTATCAGAAAAATTTATGCTGAAACGAAACTGGTACCTACTTTTTTTTCTTATGGGATGTAAACCTCCTCCAGAAGTTTCACCCCAAAGGTATGCACCGGAATCCAATGCGAGTTTTTGGATCACCTCAAAAGCGGATAAACGACATATCGACGCAATCCCTTTTATAGACCTCAGTAAGCTCGAAAACCAACCAACTATGCTCGGCATTTTAGACCTGTTTCAGCTAGGGTTAAGCAACAGTCCGCTCACGAAAAAGACCTTCTATGATGCCCAAAGCGCAGCTTCAAATTATGGAATTGCCCGTTCGGCACTCTACCCGGACATAAAAATCAATTTTCAATATTTACGGCAGCTCCAGGGTTTTCAATTGAATAACACCCTATTCAAGTTTTATACCACAACGTATGGACCCGAAGTGATCCTAAACTACGCTCTGATCGATCTGACAAGGCAGCCCAACATCGAATCGAACTATTTCCTGTTGCTTACTCAAAATCTTACCCATAACGTGGAGATCCAAAAAGTTTTGAAAAATGTGGCCGACAGCTATTACGTCTACTTGTACCAAAAAAACCTCCTGATTGCCTATCAAAGCGATCTTGTTGATGCTCAAGCGACCTACACCGCCGCCATCGAACGGTTGCAGCTTGGAATTTCCGATCTTACAAATGTGATGCAGGCCAAAAGTGTTTTTCTACAAAAAAAAATCAATGTAGTTTCCCAAGAAGCTATTTTGAAAAATGCTTTGATTACGCTCAACACTACATTAGGTGTTCCAGGACAAACAAACCTTAACGTCGAGGATTTTCCAGATCCCAAGACAATCCAAAATTCCCTTTTAAGACCAGACGAGCTTTTGACTATTGCCCAATCCATGCGTCCCGATTTGAAAGCGATAAAAACAAAGATTCTTCAACGCAAAGCAGACCTTAAAAAGGCTTTTGCTACAAATTACCCCCAGCTTACATTAAGAGCTAACGGAGGGCAATATTGGTTTAACCAGGGATTCACCGATCAAGGAAACTGGAATGTAACGTTTAATCTCGATATGCCAATTTTTACCGGATGGAAGATCACAAACAACTGCAGACAACAGCTAGCCCTTATCGAGGAGGCAGAAAGCTCCCTCAATCTTTTACAACTACAGGTAATTTCGGGAGTGATGACCGAATATAACAATTTAGTCGCCGCATTGGACCAGCTCAATTTAAGCCAGCAATACCTTGGAGCTGCAGAAATTGATTACAAAGGGACATTTGAAGGGTATAAAGCGGGGACAAACGACATCTTGGATGTTTTAAATGCGCAGGCATCTTTAGCGGATGCGAGGGCAAAGCTTGTACAGATAGTAAGTAGTTACTTTCAATCCAAGGCAAATCTTACCTTTGAAATAGGTACAATAAACAAAAACGAGGCTCCATGAAATACAAAATTCTTTTGCACATTATGCCCCTGGTTTTATTTTACGGTTGCTCTAAACCCAAACCGGGAAAACAGCTCCCCACCCCACGTGTAAAGGTAACAGAGGTGAAGGTGATGCCCGTAGACATCACAATCGGGGGGATAGGACACGTGACCGCATTCAATTCGGCCAAAATTTGCGCTCAGGTGGAAGGGTATCTTGTGGATATCTCCTATACACAAGGGCAGCTCGTCCAAAAAGGGGACCTCTTAATCACTATAGATCCAAGACTATACCAGGCAGAATTGGAGGCTTCCCAGGGAAGCCTCATGGAAGCCAAGGCGAATAAGGCATTCAGCTCTAATAAAAAGGAGCGCTACTCCAGTCTTGTGAAAGATCAGTTCGTCTCCGAGCTTGACTACTTCCAATATGTCTGTAATGACCAGCAGCAAGACGGTGCGATTGTCATGAATCAGGGTGAAGTCCAAAAAAATCAGGTGAATCTAGATTTTTGCTATATAAAGGCTCCGTTCTCAGGACGGTGCTCAAAAAAGCTTGTGGATGTGGGAAATCTCATTTCTGATCCCGCTCAAAATCTTATGTTATTGAATCAAATCACCCCTATCTATATCGATTTTTCAGTCCCTGAATATGATTTTTCCCACATCATGCAGATGCAAAAAAAGGAAAATCTGGACGTAAGAATCAAAGTACCCGGATCCAATACTATAGTCGTAGGGAAATTGATTGTTATAGACAACCAGATCGATCAAACTACCGGCCAAATACCTCTAAGGGCGCAATATGAAAACGGAGAGGAGGCCTTATGGCCAGGGCAATACGCGAACTGCGAACTCGTTCTTGAAACAATCCAAAACGCCCTGATGGTGCCCGTAGATGCTTTAGGAATTGGAGCAAAAGGGAAGTATGTGATCAAAGTCGATAGCTCTAATACAGCAAAATATACCTGGGTACAAACGGGAGTTCAGGTGGACAAGATGATACAGCTCATCTCGAATGAGATCTCTGCCGCAGATCGGGTCATTATCCAAGGGCAGATCAACGTGGCCGACGGGTCTAGAGTACAGGTTTTATAAGGGGTTATATGCATTTCTCCAAATCTTTTATCACAAGGCCGGTAGCGACAGTTTTGACGATGTTGACCCTGGTTGTATTTGGTATTTTCGCCCTTCAAAGCCTCCCGGTCGCTTTAGTGCCAAACATTGTATCCACTACTTTTTCCATAAACTGTAGTTATCCGGGAGCCTCCCCGAAACAAGTGGCTGATCTGGTTACAACACCTCTGGAGTCCCAGTTTTTATCTATTCAGGGTGTGCATTACCTCACATCGACAAGCAGTTACGGCACCTCTTCGATCATGGTCCAGTTCCACCCCTCAGTCAACGAAAATGATGCTGCGACGAATATCCAACAGGCTATTTCGCAGGCACAAGGACAGCTCCCCGCACTCCCCTCACTACCTAATTACAACAAAGTCAATACCTCTGATGCCCCGATCATGTACGTTGTGATCTACTCCGAGACGCAAACGCAAAATACCATCTATGATTATGCGCAAAATATCCTTGCAAGACAGCTTTCTACTGTCGATGGGGTGGCAGATGTCTATGTTTATGGGAACAACCCTGCAGTACGTGTACAAGTCGACCCCGAATCTCTAGCTGCAAAGGGGCTCACCATGGCCGACGTTCAAAACGCCATCAACCAGAATAACCCTGTCCAGCCAACGGGAAAATTTTATGGCCCCAATTTTTCTATCATTACAGAAGCAGATGGGCAGATGTACCAACCCGAGCCCTACAATTCGATGATAATAAAAATCAACAATGACAATGTCGTACGGCTATCGGATGTTGGCTATGCTTTTGACAGTAATACAAATGATCAGCAGTCTGTGATCTGGTTCAACAAAGGGGATCCGATCCCAAAAAACGGGATTTTATTAGCCATCTACAAGCAAGACAAATTCAACACAGTGAAAGTTTGCAAAGATCTGGAGAATAAAATGGAAGAGCTGGGTGAATCTATTCCCCAATCTATTCAATACAAAATCCCTCTATCGCAAAAAAGTTACGTTCTTGAAGCGATTGCCGATATTCAGCTCACCCTCTATATCGCATTTGTTTTAGTAATGATTGTCGTTTTCCTTTATCTAGGTAGACTACGTAATAGCATCATCCCCCTGATCACCCTGCCGATCACTATTGTCGGAACATTCATATTCATGCTCTTTTTGGGGTACAATATCGACATCATGTCCCTATCGGCTCTCACCTTGTCTACAGGTTTTCTGGTCGACGATGCTATTATTGTTTTAGAAAATATTGTCCGCCATACAGAAGAGGGGCAGACCCCTCAAAGCGCCTCGTTGAATGGTTCGAAACAGATCTTTAGCGCCATCATTTCCATCTCTGCTTGTCTATGCGCTGTCTTCATCCCCATGCTCTATATCCCCGGAATCGTAGGTCAGCTTTTTAGCGAACTTGCCGGAGTGGTGATCATCGCCATTTTCCTTTCCGGATTTATCTCCGTAACGCTTACCCCGATGCTTTGCAGTCGTTTCATACCAAACTATAATCAAACTAAAAAATCGTACGTCGAAGAGCTTTCGATCGCTTTCAATGAATATTTAAAAAAACTCTACGCTCCTTTACTGAAGTGGTCTTTAGAATATAAAAAAACAATTCTTTTTAGTGCTTTCGGAATTTTTTTAGCATCTATATGGATTGCAACCACCGCCCCTAAAGAATTCCTACCTACTATCCCCATCAATGCCATCGTAGGGTATGTGATTGCCGAAAACGGGGCGTCTTCCGAAAAAACAAACCAGTACCTGACTCAAATCGGAAAAATTGCATATGAAACCCCCTTTATTAAGGGGTTTTGTACAGTCACAGACTCCCCGACTGATAACATGGGTGTACTCTTTATTATCGTTGAGGAATCTGAAGGCTCTCCCCCTTTCGAACAAATTCTAAAAAATTTGTACGATAAATCTGCAGAAGTTATCGGCTGCAACGCCTATTTTAGACCTCTCCCTCTGATCAATATCCAGACAGGAAGCACCTCACGTGCAGAATTCCAATATGTGGTCACAGCCACAGACCAAAAAACTGTTGAGGAAAAAGCTCAGCTACTGATGAGTGCTATGCAGTTAGAGCCCGAATTCATAACGGTAAATTCCGATCTTTCGATCGGTAGCCCCGTTTTTAACATAAATATGTTACGCGATCAGGCAAGAGCTTACGGGAATATCACCCCCCTGGACATCGAAAATATCCTCGCCTATTCCTACGGTCAAACATACGTTTCGACGATTTACAACCCAAATTCGGTGAACTACGTTATTTTAGAATTGAAAAACCAATATAAAACATTTCCCGATGAAATGAATCGCCTTTTTCTAGGTCCAAAAAACGGAAATACAAACATGACCTCCGTCTTCAAAGGGTCTCTTAGTGCAACAACAAATATGGTCAACCACTTTAACTCCCTCCCCTCATGCACGATCTCTTTCAATGTCCCGAAAGGGTACACAATATCTGAAGCTATCGATAAGCTTGAAATGTTAGGACCTAACATTTTTGAGGGAAAAGCTTCGGGGTTTTTAGCAGGCTCCACAGCAGAATTCAAATCATCGATCATTCACCTGTTTGTTCTTTTTGTTTTAGCCCTATTTGCCATATATATCATTCTCGGGATCCTCTACGAGAACTTCCTTCACCCTTTAACACCTTTATCTGCGGTTCCTTTCGCTGCATTTGGCGGCCTCATAACGTTGCAGTTGTTAGGGATAAAATTTTCGGTCTATGCGATGATCGGTATCATCATGCTGATGGGTATTGTGATGAAAAACGGTATCCTTATGGTAGATTTTGCTCTTGAAGAAATTGAAAAAAATCCCGACATTACACCCGAAGAGGCGATCACTAAAGCCTCTATGATCCGATTTAGACCTATTTTGATGACCACTTTGGCTGCCATGATGGGTGCAGTTCCGGTAGCGGCCGGGATCGGGGGCATCATTGCAGAAAGTCGAGCACCGCTAGGGACAGCTATTGTCGGGGGATTGATTTTCGCACAAGTGATGAGTCTTGTTGTTGGACCGGTGGTTTTTACCTATGTCATGAACTGGTCCAAAAAGCTCACTACCAAGCAGGGAGGATTGTTTGCCCCCATTAAGGAGATAGAGACCAAAACAACTAAAGAATAAACCAATTTAAAGGATCACGGGAAGATGGAATTTGGTGTTGTTTTCACACGATTCAATAAAGCGGTCGATCTCGTAGGAGCGCCGCTCAATCAATTCTTCGGCAAGGTCAAGAAAATAGACATTCAACTCATCGTCCCCTTTAAAGCCGTCGGCCGTTTTAGTGGAGATCATGTTCAGTCTTAGATGGCTTTGGATAGGTAAAATGCTTTCCTTATTAAAAAACTCCATCGTCTGATTGACAAAGGCTTCTTGGGCCTGTCTCAACTCTGCCAGGATATTATTCATCCAACGTAAAGGTCCCCTTTTGAAAGCGCTATGTTGTGATTCGGATGGGGTCAAAGAGCTCCCGATCGAAAGGATATGAGCTCCCTTGCTATGGATCTGGTCCTTGAAATTAAATAGGGCCAGAAGGCGGGGATCATTGACATACAGGGCAAGATCGGAACCCGAAAATTTAGGTTCGCTTAACCTCGAATCGACGGCACCGTAAACAGCATTCGCCCCTGTTGACAGATAAATCACATCGCAAAGGTAGATGTTTTTATCGGCTTCGGAGTCGAAAATGCGGATTTTTTTATTTTCAAAATCCCAAATTGGAAAAACTCCCCGAATGCGTAGATCCTTGAGTTGGGCATTTGCGAAATAGCGGTATAAACCATCCCATTTTTTATCATGGTTCAATGCCGGCTTCAAAGCACCCCAAAGGGTTCTGATACGCTCTTTTCTATTGGAGCGCATATTTTTGATCGTAAAAATGATCTCATCGATCAAATCGTTTGCTGTAATATCCCCGAAGGACATAATAGCGCCCAAAAAAGCCCCTGCCGATATCCCTGAGAAGGCATCAAAAAAGTCGGATGTCTTCTTGCCACTGCGCCGCTCGATCTCCGCCAAAAGGCGAACTGTAAACACACCGGCAAAAGCACCCCCGTCAAGGCTTAAAATTCTAAATGATCGATTGGAAACGTTTCCATCCATCCATCCACCTCTTTACGAATCTGTTCCGGTGTTAATGATAAATCCCCCATAAAGCTAAAGTCGAGACCCCCTTCAATAAGCGGATAAAACGTCGTGATTTTAAAGGAGGGGAATAACCTCGAATTTTTCACCATCTCGGACAGGTACTGTTGGTAACACCTACCAATCGACTCGAGCTCCTCAAATATCTGCTTGGAAAAAACCCAGTGCAACCACCCTTTCTCAAAGAGCTTGCGCACCTTAGACCCCTCCTGCCTTTTTTCCCCTACGCCGATATGCAAAATTTCCAAATTGAGGCTTTTCCACTCCCGATAAAATTGCATCAAAGAATAAAACAGAGGATTTCTGCTTGCCAAGGAGACGTCCACTATGGATATGTCCATTTTAGGTTTGAAAACAGACGGGGCAAAAATGAGTTTGAGGATGAGATCGTATACATTTAGATCTTTATCTTTGGGGTTTTGAGAATCAAAGGTGACAATCTGCTTGAACCTGTAGTCGTAGCCATGGCAGATCACTCTTTTGTTGAGGGAGCTAAGTATTTTTTCTTGAAAGAATTCCTTGAAAGGCTCGGCTACTTTTTTAGGGCACATTCTAGGAAATAGGGGAGAAAGAAATCGATGGGTTCTTGAGTTAAGGTATTTTTGGGAAGTCTCAAAGGCCGCCTCAATTTGATCCATCGGCATCCCTCCGGCCAGGCATAACGCGAGGACCGCTCCCCAGGAACTCCCCAAGTAGACGTCAAAATGCCGGTCGAATGGGATCGAACGGAGTTGAGAGATTTTTTTCATGATCTGTATTTGTCCGAGTCCCCGGCAGGGAGCACCCTCTAAAGACAAAAGCCTCATAAACCCTTTTTTTAAGTTCTTTGTAAGGGGAAATTATAGTTTATTCAACAGTTTTTTTCATCAGAGTTCTTTTTAAATACAGAGGAAACTGACGAAAAAGATTGCTTTGAGGTTAAAATAATTTTTTTATATTTGAGTGGTAATGCACGACCTGGCCATTTTTTCCAATTTTTTCAGAACCCTATTCCAGAATCAGACCTTTGTATGGGTCGATGTCCCTATTTTAGTTGTTGTCATTTTTGTCGAAATTCTCCTTTCAGCAGACAATATGCTAATTATAGGAATTTTGATCAAACAGCTCCCGAAATGGCAAAGATCGACCGCTATTTGGACCGGAATTTTAGGCAGTGTCATTTTAAGGACGATCGCAATCCTTTTTGCCTCCTATTTGATACGTTTTTACTATTTTCAGGGGATCGGCGGACTCTACTTGATGTACCTTGCCGGTTACGAGCTTACGAGCCAAAAAAATCCTATCACCCACCCCCAAAAAGTACCCGGTCTTTGTAAAATGATTCTGTACATTCTAGCTCTTGATCTGGTATTTTCCGTCGATTCGATACTGGCGGCTTTTGCAGTTGTAGGGATCTCCCCTCTCGATGGAGATTCCTCCCCTAAATTATGGATTGTTGTTGTGGGAGCTTTTTGGGGAATCGTCCTTTTGCGCTCTTTTACCTCCGAGGTGATCGTATGGCTCGAAAAAAAACCCTTTTTAGAGAAATTTACCCTTCTGTTTATCTTTTGGATCGGTTTACGGCTTCTCATCGATGCGGGATTTAGCTCGATGCAGCTCGATTTCGGCATCAATGTGCTTACCACGAGAGAGTTCTTCAAATGGATATTCTGGGCAATCACCCTTTTGTTTTTCATTTATGCCGGCATCGAACTTTTCAGAAATAAAAAAAGCTCCCCTGAACTTTAAAGATAAATGATTGATGTGAAAAAAAAGGGGCTTCATTTATCATCAGCTCACCTATGGAAAAAGAGATCGCTTCCAATCGCCAGGCCTTCTTCAATTACGAGATTTCAGACACTTTTGAAGCCGGCATCGTCTTAAAAGGCACAGAGGTAAAATCTCTACGCAACGGCAAATGCATGATAGCAGAAAGTTACGTGGATCTTGAAGACCACATCCCTGTGATAAAGCTCATGTCGATCCCCCCCTATGCCTTCGGTAACATCCACAACCACGAGGAAAAACGTGTCCGTAAACTTTTGATGCATAGAGAGGAGATTCTCCGGATTCAAAAAATGATTGAGCAAAAAGGGTATACAGCCATCCCACTCTCGGTCTACTTTAAAAAAGGTCTTGTCAAACTAAAAATCGGGATCGGGAAAGGGAAAAAATTGCACGATAAGAGGAGTGTGATCAAAGAGAGAGAACTCTCCCGTGAAGCGGAACGGGCAATGAAAAATAAAATCTAGTTTTTATTATAAAAAAATACTTTATCTGGTACACTTGCCTCTAACTTTAAGAGGAACTAATGCCATCCATTTTGGGAATCCCTTATAACCAGCCACTTCTGAATCTTTCGACTCGCCCTAAGCTTTTTTGCCAGAAGATCCACCAACTAACTTTGCCTACTTTCGGTCTTTTAAAAAAAGTTTTTACATTTTCCGTTGCTCCCATAAAATTTTTAGGAAAATGGTTTATAAATCTGTGCACTTTCCCTACTTTGAAGGTAAAAGGGGATATACGCACCTTCAATTTGCTCCAAACGGCTGTATTTGACTTCTCTCGAGATTTCGAATCCTTTTTAAAACAAGCGCTATTAAAAAAACCGCTCGACTACCAAAAAGAAAAAAACCAGTTTGGCCTGGATCTCAATAGATCCTCTACCACAAATTTTTTGTTTGATGGAAAATCGATGACAGCCGAGGAATTCGGTCAAAAAATCGAAGAGATGAATTCCCATAACCCCGAATTTATGAAAGAGCTCTATTTTGCTTCGGGGCAAGGAATTTTAAACGGATTGCATGGTATAACTTGCGGGCGACTCATTGAATTGGACCCCGATCTGCTTCTTTTTCAGGGAGCTGATGCCACAAAAAAAATTCATGCGCACTTCAAAGATGACCGTATCCTCGTAGACACTGTCCAAACCAATTTTAATGTCGTAAGAGATACGGCTACAAAAATAAAAAAGATCACACTTTGTGCCCGCTTTGCGATCAACCGTCAAACGGGTGTTTTTGATATCAAAGCTTATGCGTTCACAATGCACCCCTGGTCATCGCTTGAAGCAACCCATCCCGCTTTCGACCCTTTTGACAGCTAATCTCCCCTTGGTTCTTTCTTGAAAAAAGTTTTTTTAGATTCTACGGATCAATCCCTTTTTTCACTCGTAGTCAAGAAAAATGGATTGACATCGAGAGTTTTTATGCTCTAATCTTTTCCAAAAGATTTAAGCAAAAGGCTCTATGAGTAGTACACTGGAAGCTATCGGAATGAAATGCATTGTAAACCGATCGCAATTGGTTTCCCTCATTTCTGTTGCACAAAGAATTGTCCCTGCAAAAGCGATTCTGCCCATTCTCTCTAACGTGCTGATAGAAGCGGGCGACGGGATGATCACATTGAGCGCAACAGACCTCAACGTGAGCTTGCAAGCCTCTATGCCTGCGCAAGTGGAGATCGCAGGGGCGATCACCCTTCCTGCCCGCCGTTTCTTCCAACTCATACGGGAACTTTCGACACCTATGATTGAAATCACCGTGGAGGGGACCATTGCGCAAATCCGAGCAGGATCCTCCCACTTCAAAGTCAATGGTATCGACAAGGGGGAGTTTCCGCCGATTCCGACCCAGATGAACGGACTGACCGTTGATGTGAAAAGTGATGATCTGCGAGAAATGCTTATTCGTACCTCCTTTGCAGCGGCAAGGGAAGAGGTTGGCAAGCCCGCTTGCGTTTCCGTCTTGATGAAGATCGAAAAAAAGGTCGCCACATTTGTTGCAACCGACGGCAAGCGTCTTGCCCGTTTCCAGAAATCTATTGAGATCGATCAGGATATCACAGCTGTGGTCCCGTTGAAAGCGGTGCAGGAGATGATCGATCTGTTAAGCTTTGATGAAACGGCGACCCTTTCGTTTTTAGATGGGAAGATCTTGCTTAAGGTAGGACCGGTTTGTTTGATCGCAAAGTTGATCGGACTCCCCTATCCCGACTACGCGCGCGCCTTTGTCGATCAAAATGAGCTTACGATGATCAATATCCACAAAGAAGAGTGGGTAGCGCTTTTGCGTCAAATCGCCCTTTTTACATCGGAGACAAGTCACTCAGCCCGTTTCACATTCAAGGACGGCGTTATGCGATTACGCGCCCAAAGCCCCGAGTATGGTGAAGGAGAGGTCGAAATGGCAGTTGATGTTGCTAAAGAGCTCGACATCGCCTTCAATCCTCACTATGTGATGGAAGCGCTTAAACATTGTAAAGGAGATGTTGTCCGTCTGGGAATCTGCCACCCCTATATGCCCGGCCTTGTGCTTGACCCAGCTTCCCCCGGGGTGGATTTTGTAGTGATGCCGATGCGGTTGAAAGAGGATGATTAAAAGTTTACAAGTCCACAAGTTTCGCTCTCATCCATTTTGTAGCGTCCCCTTCACCAAGGGGATGTTTGCTATAGTGGGGCCAAATGGAATTGGCAAAACAAATCTTTTAGAGGCGATCACTGTCGCTACTTTGGGCCGGTCTTTCCGGACAGACTCCTTTAAAGAGATGTTGAAAGAGGGGGAAGGAGATGCCCAAATTCTCCTTGGTTTTGAAGAAGACGGGGTAGACCATGAGATCGGCTACCGTTTCGGGGCTAGCGGCAAGCAGATCCGATTTAACGAGACTTTTCATAAAAGTTTTAGCCCACTCTTAGGGCACATCCCTGTTGGAATTGTCTCCCCCAAAGACATTGTTCTTATTGAAGGAAGCCCCTCCTTCAGGCGCAAATACCTCAATCAAATACTATGCCAATCCTCAAAAGAGTACGCTTTTCATTGGAAGCGCTATATGGATGCTTTGGAGCAGAAAAATGCCGCTCTAAAAGCGCATGCGATCAAAGCACTTTTCCCTTTTGAAGAAATTTTGGCCTCAAGTGCGCTCTTGATCCAAAAAATGCGCTCGGAGCTTCTGGATGAGCTCAATCTTTTTCTTCAAAATGAGAGCCCACAGCTCCTGCAAAAAAACGAATCGCTCCGCTTAAAATATGTCCCCTCGTTTATTGATAATTCCCCTTCAGGTCGCCTTAAAGAAATCGAGCGGCGCACCACCCTAAAAGGGCCCCATAGAGATGATTTCTCTATCCTTTTTAAGGAAAAAGAGGCTTTTTGCCATGCCTCAGAGGGCCAAAAAAGGGCTCTGGTCCTTGCTTTACGATTTGCGGAGCTCGAAGCTCTTGAAAAAAAGACCCATAAAGCCCCCCTTCTCCTTATCGATGATTTTGGAGCTCACCTAGACAGGGTAAGGTTTAATCAGCTCTTGGAACGGACTCTAAAGCTTCCCCAATCGATTCTAACAGTCCCCCATGCACCAAATAAAGCCACCTCGGTTTTTTCTTTAGAGGAGTTTGGGGCCTTTTGTTCCTAAGCTTAAGAGGCTTAGAAGCGTAATTATTCATATTTATTTTTAAAGTAAAAACCCTTATAATTTAGGGATACGTAGTTAACTAAGGTACCCATGAGCACCCGTTTAGATAATCCTTTTGCATTTTTGGCCCCCCCTTTTTCTAGTGGTGAGTCTGATTGCCAGGGGCTTGAGCTACCTGCGTCCCCTGCTCTCAAAAGGGTAAAATATAGCTCAAGTTATGATAGCGATTCCGATAGCTCCTCTAGGATAAATAGGGACATAAGGCATATTGTTAAAGAAACCTTAGAAAAAAGGGCTGTTCATGGGTTGTTGGAGGATTCCTACAGGATATTCGACAAATGGTTTATTCCCCATATCAGTCAAGGTGCTGTTCATAAACAAGATTTTTTAGTCTTAAAACTTAAAGCTGAAGAGTCTTCGGGACCATTTTTTTTTAGAAGATTGGAAACTAGCACATTAGGAATCCCCCTTAATACCAATTCTCTAGAAAACAGAATCACTCCCTATATTCAAAAAAATCTAAAACCGCTTCTTCTTGCTGAAGCGAAAGGGACCCCCGTAAAACCGCGTGAACCGGCATTTATTAAAATGTTAGGAGAGCTTGTGACGGCAAAAATCACACCGCACCACTATTTGATCCTTAAAGAGGGGGAGAGCGTTCCAGAAGAAGTTGTTCAAAAAGGCAATAAGTGCGGGCACAATTTTTCTATAATGCCTTCCCTAGATGATAGTAGGATGTTGATAAAGCATGCAAAAGGGGGAGACCTTAGATCCTTTACGGATAACTTTAAAAAAAGCTCTACTGATGAATGTGCCGATCTCGCCCTGCAACTTTTACAACAAGTTCAACGTATGCACTCTATGGGTATCTATCACCGTGATATCAAATCTGTAAATATTGTAGTTGATTATAAAAAGGATCAACGAAAAACAATTCAACTCATCGACTGGGGATTTGCAACAAGAGAAACCTCCTCTACACGCACCTGTGGATCGCAGGGTTACATGGCTCCTGAACTATACTACAAACGATTTCCTAAGGGTAACCCCCCAACCAACGTCGAACCTCTTAAGACCGATCTCTATGCTGTCGGTGTCACACTTTATGAGATCATCACAGGAAAATCATTTTCAGATTCGTTAGAGAGAATAGGTCCCCCAACCCCCGATGAGACGTTTCATGAATATTTCGGTCGTAAGGAAAAAGCGATCGATAACCTTCTTGACACCCAAGAAACAAAGGGAGCTTTGAGTCAAGAACACAGTTGGGTGATAAAAGGTTTTTTAAGAACGGATCCAGCAAAAAGGCTCTCCATCGATGAAGCTTTGCAGAATCTTAGCCTTTCCCCAGAGACCGGATGTGCATTGAACATTTAAAGGTAAGCCTACCACCATACGAGGTTCTCATAGAAATAAATAAGCCGCAGTAGTACTATAGAACTCAATTTCCTCTGGTTTTATGTCCTTTTTATCCCCTTTTTCAAATCTGATTCGACCCCCAACGCCTAATTCAACTGATAGAGTCTCCACACCCGTAACACCAATTTATATCCGCGATGGAGGGCTCGGTGTTACATCGCCCTTTTCCTCTCCAAGACAGACAAAAAAAACCCTGCCCTGCTTTCACGATCAACCACCCTCTTTAGCATCTCCCCGATCAGACCATTCTTGTAAAAGAGATATCGATGCGATTTTTCAATCGATGTACAAAACCTTGTCGGGAAAAAAAATAGCTATCGATAAAAAAAAACTGGAGCTTATTACCCTGATCAAAGAAGGGAAAAAAGGGCTTAAGGAAAAAAGCTACCTTGTTTACTGGACCCCCCTTGTAAATTCCGCACAAAATACCCCCTTCCCCTCCATCAAAGAAAGTAAAAAAGGCTTAAAGCAGTATATTCTATTTGAACCTAATTTGTCCCCTACTACAACCAAAAGCCCGTTCGATGCTAAAAAACTAGACTTTCACAGCCTTGCAGCCGACTACAAACTGGCTCTTAAGTGTATCCGCGTAGTGCATTCCGTTGGTTCCGGACTCAACCCTGACAAAGGGCAATTTCCCTCTGGCTACGGTTTAAAAGTCGAGTATGATTCTAGATTCTTGACCCCATTTGCCGACGAGGGGGATCTCCTCTGTTTTCTCAATAACAATAAGAAAAATTTAACTTTAGGTGATCGCTCCTCTTTGGGACTAAAAATTTTAAAAAAATTTGCTGCGCTCCATCGAATAGGGATTATCCACCGCGATATAAAACCCCAAAATATCCTTATGCGTCGGGGGGAGCCTTTCATCTGCGATTTCGGATTTTCTGAAAAAGAAGGGGTCTCTTTAAGAAGGTGCGGTTCTAGAAAATTTATCCCTCCTGAATATATTCCGAAAACTTTTTTAAGAAAATCTCTAAGTTTAAAAAACGCCCCTGAGGATATCAAACCCTTTTCGATAAAACACATCGACCTCTATACCTTAGGGAGCACACTATTCACAGTGCTCGCCGATTTTTTTTTAGACGATGCCCTCGAGCTCCATTTAGGAAATTATGTTCCCCCTTTCTATCTTTATGAATGGGATAATCAGGAATTCAGTGCATTTCAAGATTTCCAAAAAGACTTTGTTCGTGGTGCTATCAACCATTTTTTAGAACTCTATCCCCTACCTGTCATCGAGGTCATTCAGGGGCTTACGGCTCTTTCCCCCAAAGAAAGGATGCCTCTAAAAACAGCTATCGAAAAATGGGAGCAAAGCGAGCTGTCGGACTAGAGTTTTCAAATAGTCCATCAGCAGCTTTCTACTTTAATCATAAAATAATCTATTAGAGACAGGCTCACCAAAGAGGATCTTTTTTTGGCCCCATCCTCTTTTCGATCCCATCTTTAGCCAGCCTGAACCTAAGCTGAACACCCTCTTAATCACTGGCGAAGGTACACTCACAAAGTTTAGGGAAACTAACCTTAAAAATTCCTGGAAGATAAACAAGACGGACTAATGTACGAAAAATATTACGATCTGCCTACCTCTTGCTGGAAGCCTTAAATTATTGCCAAGGCCATAAAACCTATGGGCATTTTGTAAACAGCTCAATAGATCTTGCATCTTCAGGGCAAGAAAATTGATACTTTAGCACGGATGCTTTCACACCGGTTCAACATCCCCACCCTGAAAGTGGGGGAAATTGAAAGGGGTTAGCAAATGGATTTATCGAAACTGTGAGGGCTGTTTTCTTGAAAGCTACCAGTTAAAAATATGCTCGACAAGGGGGTCTTTTTTGGGGCTCTTCATCTTTTCGATCACATCTTTTGCCAGTCTTTTGCCGAGTTGCACACCCTCTTGATCAAACGAATTGATCCCCAATAAAAAACCGAAAAAGATCGTTCTCCCTTCAAAGTGGGCAAGCAATGCACCCAGGTTAAATGCATTTAAGCTTTCCATCATCAAGATCCTTGAAGAACGATTCCCGATGAATGTTGTATTTGGGTTATCAGTCTTAAGTCCCGTTGCAAGGGCTATAGATTGCGCTAAAAGATTCGCATTCAATTTTTGATGCAGCGTTGTCTGGTCATTTTCGATATTCACCTTGGAATGGGACTTACAAAAACCTACCACCGTCATGTCCAAATGAAATGTTCCCTGATGTACCGCCTGGTAGTAGGAGTGCTGATCGTTCGTCAAAACTCCACCAAAAACGATATTTTGGGTCCGCTTAAGGGTAAACTCCCCCTCTTTTGTCACCGACTTCCCGTTAGACTCCATGAATAGCTGCTGAAAGTGTGCGGTAAGACGCCTTAAATCGTAAGCATAAGGGGCTATCAATGTCCCTTCAGCGCCCAAAACGGCCGTATTCCAGTAGGCCAAAAGTGCGTCCATCAAAGCGGGATTTTTTTTTGGATCTTTTTCAAGAAGAGTTTGATCGGTTGCGTGGGCCCCTTTCAAAAAATCGGTGACAACCTCCTCACCATAAACCAAAGCTAAGGGGAGGACTCCTATCATGGACGTAACCGAATAGCGTCCGCCAACACTTTCTTCCATATAAAAAATATCGGAAAATGTTTTGGAGTCGTCCATCGGACTTTTGGGGGTAGTAACGCAAACAAAGTGTTTTTTTGCCTCTATCCCCATCTTTTGATATAGCTCCTTCATTAGCTCCAAATTCGATTGGATCTCTAAAGTACCCCCAGACTTGCTGCAAAAGATAAACAGGGTTTGCTTTAGTTCTACATGCTGAAGAACATCTTCGGTGTTTCTAGGATCAATATTTGCTATGAAAAAAATCTCTCTTTTTTTCGAATAGTTGCTCAATCCCACATAAATTGCTTCTGTACCTAAGTTCGAACCGCCAATACCTACAACTACAACATGCTTGTATGGGCAATTCTTGGCGAAGAGGATCGCTTTTTTAACTTCGGTCTGATTAAAATTATCAAAAGGGTCCCTACACTTCATATGGCCGACACTACGGTTTTCGCTGGGATAACCATGGATGGTATTTACCACCTTGCCATCAAAGATCTCTTGCATTTTTTCAAAAAGCTTGTGCTCTTGAGGCATCGCTAAAAGATCCGCCTCGATTGTCGGGTCAATTTTTTCAAACCCATAATGCAAGCGGATGGCTGATGAAGAGGACATAAATCGCTTATGTCTATCAATATCAAGGGTTTCAGTTGAGTGTAAACTGTAGGGTGTACGAAAAAAAAGACGGTTTTTCATGCAACAAATATCCCATATTTTCCCCCTTTATCGCAATTTGTTGAATTAAAATCGAGTGATTGGTAAATTATTCACATTCGGAGCATAGCGCAGCGGCTAGCGCAATTGGTTTGGGACCAATGGGTCGGGGGTTCAAATCCCTCTGCTCCGAATTCTTTTAAAGATAATACACAGTTCCTTCAGCAGCCTCAAAACCGGCAATTCCCCTTTTCCCAAATTTTGAAAGCTTCTCCTCTATCACATACAACGCATCAAGATTGTGCCAAAGCTCCGGAATCATCTCCTGTGGCAAAAACCTCACCCTCTGAGCATTTTCCTGCAAAACTTTGTCGATCAACTTGTAACTATTTTCATCAAAGTCCTTGTCCTCAAAAAGGACAAAACCCACTATCCCATCAAAAGGGTCGTTTTCTATCTGAAAATGTGTAAACCGATTTTTAGAAAAAAGTTGCGCAAGGTGGGAAGGGGCATACCAATCCAGATCGTCAAAATAGAGAGTGAACTGCACATGGTCCGGGGCAAACGAGGCAATCCTATGTAAGTACTCAGCTAAAAGGTTAACCCCAAAAACTGCTCGTCTTTGATCCAGCCTCATAGTGTCCCCATAGACATCCAAAAGCCACTCCTCATATCTTTTTTCCAGACTGAAAGAAAAAGGGTACAACCTTGTCCAATCAAGGGGGCCTTTATATAAACGGATCGTTTCGCAATCCGGTGCTTTTTGGCATAGAGCCTCTAAGACATTTCCAGCTACCTGAAACTGGATCTGGTCATCAAAAGAAAAATTGGGTCTAAATAGTTTTAGATCCACTTCCAGTTTTTTTTGAGCCAACTGGATCGGATTCCAGTCAAACTTACTTAAAAAACTCACGTCCAACATAGATCCCTTTTGGCATAATGGTGATAAAAAATTTCTTTTCCTTTGGACTCCCAAAGCCTTTGAAAAAAAGAGCTCCCGTAATTTTCCAAAGGTCTGTTTAAATCGCTCTTCAACAAAGCAAACTGCCCCTCCATTGAGTTCGACACCCAGATAGAGAAATCGGTATCATCCGTGACAAGAAATACCTCCCCCTTCCTCTTAAGGATACGATGGACATGAGTAACAAAATTTTTATGAAAAAGCCTGTTTTTACTGTGCCTTTCCTTAGGCCAGGGATCGGGGAAATTTATAGCCAGAGTATCGACAGATGCATTCGGTAAAAAATGCTCCAGCAATAAATTGATATCTCCAGAAACTAAAAAAAGATTTTTAATTCCAAGGTTTTCTCTTTTGCTAAAAATTTTCTGCACTCTCAAAAAAAGTTTTTCCACAGCAATAAACTGAATATCGGGATTTTCCAAGGCTTTCTGGATGATCCACTCCCCGTTGCCACTACAAAATTCGATGAAGACACAGGGGTGCCCCAAGGGTAATTTCGGATCAAAACCCCTATAAGAGGGTAAAAAATTAGGCAAATAAAAAATGCCGTTCTCAACCAAGAGGCGTCTATCCTCGAATGAGAAGGGATAAGCTAAGTCTTTGGGCTTCATAAAGGGTTCTATCATACCTAAAACCCAAACGCTCTGTAAACGGATAATTGGTAAAATAAGGTGAAAAATAAATCCCGATTATGTTAAAATATTTTAGTAAATAGCAAAGTAAGGTCTTTTATATGAACCCTTTATTCGTTCAACAGCCACAATCCTATGAGCCTGCGACAGATCTTGTTGGAGCAAAAACAGGGCGTCGATCGCAAAGCCATGGAAAAGAGAACGATAGCGAAATTTTGGTAGATTCAGCACAGCCGCACCCCAATAAAAGACAGTGCCTTTTTCATAAGACAATAGCGTGCCCAACGATACATCTAACCGCTGAGACATCAACGAGTTCTTTCGTTTGTGCGCAACTATGTCCCACAGGGATCCTCCAGCCCCAAAGCTGCATTCAAGGAGCCCTGCTTCCTAGATTTTTTGAGCACATAAGCCCAGAACAAGCTTCTAGCCCCTCTTTTTTTCTTAAAGAACATGATGGAGAGCTTTCCGAGCTTAGTGAAAACGAAGAAGACGGAGATCCTATGGATGGCGCGGCTTGCGTGGCCTTTAACCCCCAAAAACCTGGTACGCCAATCGGAAGAGCCCAAGATGGTTTTGTGACTCCGGACAATTCTGATAATGAGCTTAGTCGATTACTTGGAGGGGGAAGCCCTGAATTCAATATTCACAGATCGCCCTCAGGATTGGCTAAGATTTTAAATAGATTAGCGAGCATCAATCTTGGTCCGAATAGGGAATAGTTGCCTATACGAACACCGACCGGGTCTATTTTTTTCCATTCTTTGAAAACGATTGACAATCAAGACGGTGTTTCGTTATAGTTTAACCAGTTACATCATGCGCCCGTGTGGTGAAATGGCAGACACGCCAGACTTAGAATCTGGTACCGAGAGGTGTGGGGGTTCAAGTCCCTTCGCGGGCAATCAAAAGGCTCCTGTTTTTACAGGAGCCTTTTT